>OHKN01001030.1_pt1 | contig 11562 bp, 10 predicted proteins | sample 1568841 | NCBI WGS metagenome assembly OHKN01 (sample SAMEA3879579, study PRJEB24766) | human gut metagenome | biome: human-associated habitat; feature: feces | place: USA | collected 1985/1987
CCTCGCGGAGCGTTTTTTACTTTACAGGAAAGCAATTTCCTGTAAAGTAAAAAAAAGATGCCAAAAACACGTTTCCGTGTTTTTGACATCTTCGTCTACAGCTAGGACTATAGCACTTTTTTATCCATATTGCAAGGGCATTTTTAAATCAATTAATTATTTTTTGTTCTTTTGCTAGTTTTTTTGTGATGTTTCCGGCTGTTTTCTCACCCAAAAGGATGCTTTATTTCATCCATTTATCTGCTTCTTCTTTCAGCCAGGAGTACCATGCTTCCATTCCCTCTCCGGTCTTTGCGGAGATTGGGAATATCTTAAGATTCGGATTCCGTTTCCATGCATACTCCTTTACCTTATCCATATCAAAGTCAAAATATGGCAGCACATCAATTTTATTGATAATAAGTGCATCGCATACAGTAAAGATTAATGGATATTTCAATGGCTTGTCGTGTCCTTCCGGTACGGACAAAATCATTGCATTCTTCACTGCTCCGGTATCAAACTCTGCCGGGCAGACAAGGTTTCCTACATTTTCAAGGATAGCAATATCTACATCCTCCGTGCCAAGCTCCTTCAAGCCCTGTCTGGTCATGTCAGCATCCAGATGGCACATACCGCCGGTATGAAGCTGCACAACCTTTGCCTTTGTCTTATCAGCAATCGTCCATGCATCTACATCGGAATCAATATCCGCTTCCATGACTCCTACCCGGTAGTCCTTTAACAGCTCATTGACCGTTGGCACCAGGGTAGAAGTCTTGCCACTTCCCGGTGAAGACATCAGATTTAAGAGAAATGTTTTCTCTCCCTTTAACTGTTCTCTTAAGCTGGCAGCATCCTTATCATTATTTTCAAATATACTTCTTTTTACTTCAATTACTTTCATTTCCAGTTCCTCAATTATATCTTATTTTACATCTGCTCTTGCCAGTGCATCTTTATAATACTTGAAGTCTGTAAATACTTCGTTGGTATACGGATTCTTCTTGTTCTTTACCGATTTGTAAATGATGTATCCTAATGCAATGGCATTTACAATCAGTGCCAGTGCGCTGACGATGGTCATTGCGGTCGGATCTGCGTTGTTCGAAGTTCCTGCTACAATGCCATTTACCGTTCCGTCTGCATACTGTCTGGAAACGGTTGCCCATGGATAATAGGTTGTTCCATCAGCAGTAGTCTCCTGAAACAGTGGAAAAATCTGGGCAAACATACACCAGATTGCCAGTGTATTTGCACGGTTCATAATCCAGCCACCCTTGTTCCAGATTAATGCTGCAATAGTAGGTGCTAAAAGCAGTGCTACACCACAGAACCAGGAGTGGGTTGGCAGACAATTGTAGGTATAAGCGAAGTTCCAGATATCATATACTACAATGTAAACCCAGATCATATCCGGCCAGATCATATCCTTCTTGTCTTTGGAGGAATATACTTTCCACCAGCCTGTCATGCAAAGGATATTTAAGATTCCTGCGATTCCGTTCATTACGTTGTGCCAGCCACCATAAAGCCATACATCTTCGGAAGATAACCACCAGGAATACCAGCCGTTGATTGCGGATTCGAAATCGCTGGCTACTGCAATCAAAATATTAATTGCTACGATTACAAATGGGAATGCGCGGAACCACTGTTTCTTTCCAATACCCCATTCATACTTAATCATCATAAAGCCGATACATCCGGCAAGTGCTGCATACAGTTTTGCATAATGGAACCATCCATTCATATAAAGATGTGTCTGGTTATTTACTGCCCATTCTATGCCCTGTCCTGCGCATACTGCAATTACAACAAAGTAAACGGTAAGTGCCAGCGGAATAATTCCAAACATCATAAGTCCACCAAACTTGGTTCTTCTTGCAAACTCATTTAATAAAATAAGTCCGGCTAAGACTGCCAGCATGGCAATCCACTGATAAATTCCATTTCCTCCATAAACATGAAACAACATTTTAACCCCTTCTTTCTTTGATAAATATTTTATCCGAAAGCCTGCCTCAGCAGGCCTCCATTTCTTTGATACTGCATTCATTTCCCGTCAGCAGATAGGTGTCATCACTCTTACAGTACGGACATTGTCTGCCGAATTTTACAGTCGGATAAGTTTTTTTGCAATTCTCGCACATGGTTACCGCCGGAAGCGTCTCGATACGCAATTCCGATTCCGATAACAGGTCCGATTTCTTCCGGTAATAGTCCCAGCAGTCTAAAAGGTATTCCGGGACAATTCCGCTGACTTCTCCAATTTCCAGAGTAACAGAACCTATCTTCGTCACTTCATTTTCTTCTGCTACTTCCTTTAATGTTTTGGAAATATGAATGATAATTCCCAGTTCATGCATACACTCACATCCTGCTTTTTATTTCTTCCTGCCTTTGAATTTAATCTTAATCTCACGCTTTAACATATATGGGAAGATTGCCTTTAACTTGTCTTCTGATTTTACCATGCGGCTTGCATCCGGCAGGTCACGGCTTAAGTGGATGGCATCAAATTCGCACTTCGTTGTACAGATTCCACAGCCGATACACTTATTCGGGTCTACTACGGTAGCACCACAGCCTAAGCAGCGGTTTGCTTCCTTCTGTACCTGCTCCTCGGTAAAGGTGCTTCGTAAATCACGGAAGGTATGCTTTGCATCTCCAGCCTTATGTCCCGGCACCTGACGTTTTGCATTGTCAAAGGTCTCAACTTTAATATTGTCTTTATCCAGCTCAATGAACTGTCTTCTATTACGTCCCAAAGTAAGGCTCTGTCCTTCATGGACAAAACGGTGAATAGATACACAGCCTTCTTTTCCTGCTGCAATAGCATCAATAGCAAATCTTGGTCCGGTATAGTTATCTCCTCCGGTAAAAATATCCGGCTCTGCAGTCTGGTATGTTACCGGGTCTGCCTTTAAGGTTCCGTTCGGATTAAATTCCACTCTGGTTCCTTCTAATAAAGCCCCCCACTTAATGGACTGTCCAATGGATAATAATACCTGGTCACAAGGAACGGTTAATAATTCTTCTTCGTCATATTTTGGTGAAAACCGTTGATTCTCATCCAGTACAGAGATACATTTTTTGAATACTACTGCGGTTACTTTGCCATTCTCGGTAAGGATTTCCTTTGGTCCCCAGGAATTATTTACCACAATGCCCTCTTCTTCTGCCTCTGCCACCTCATCATCAGCTGCCGGCATAATGTCTCTTGATTCCAGACAGAACATGGATACTTCGGAAGATCCGGTACGAAGTGCGGTTCTTGCAACGTCTACTGCTACATTTCCTCCACCGATTACTACGGTCTTGCCGGATAATTTCACGCCTTCTTCATTTAAATTGACACGACGCAAGAAGTCTACTCCGGTTTCTACGCCTACGGCATCTTCTCCCGGTACTCCGGTCATACGTCCGCCCTGTGCACCAATTGCTATGTAAAATGCTTTATACCCCTGTTCACGCAGCTGTGCTATGGTGATGTCCTCGCCAACTTCTACGCCGCACTTGAATTCTACTCCCATCTCGCGCAGCACATCGATTTCTGCATTGATCACATCTTTTTCCAGACGAAAAGATGGAATACCATTCATCAGCATACCACCCGGTCTTTTTTCTTTTTCAAATACAGTAACCGGATAACCCATTTTCTTTAAATAGAATGCGGCTGACATCCCTGCCGGTCCTGCTCCGATTACTGCTACCTTCTCCTCAAAAGGCTTTCCGGAATAATTCAACATTGGTGGAATATAACGCTTCTCTGCATGGAGCTCCTGTTCCGCAATGAATTTCTTGATTTCATCAATAGCTACTGCCTGGTCAATGGTTCCCCTGGTACATGCATCTTCGCAGCGGCGGTTACAGATTGCTCCACATACTGCCGGGAACGGATTCTCCGTCTTAATCAGCTTCAATGCATCCAGATATCTTCCCTGAGATGCCATTTTAATATATCCCTGTACCGGAAGATGTGCCGGACATGCTGTCTTACATGGTGCGGTACCGGTGTCATAACAGTTAATCTGGTTATCATCCCTGTAATTTGGATTCCATTTTTCCGGTCCCCACTTGGTGGTATCCGGAAGCTCCTGCTGCGGATAGGTAATATGCCCGCCATCTTTGGTGCATAATTTCTGTCCGAGCTTTGCTGCACCAGCCGGACAGTACTCTACACATCTTCCGCAGGCTACACATTTCTCCGGCTCTACGCTGGCACGGTATGCGGAGCGTGACATATTCGGTGTGTTGAAAAGCTGGGATGTACGCAATGCATTACATACACCGACTGCACAGTTACAGATTGCAAAGATTTTATCTTCTCCATCAATATTGGTAATCTGATGGACATAGCCATTATCCTCTGCTCGCTGCAGAATCTCCATTACTTCATCATAATCAATGTAACGGCCCTTTCCGGTCTCTACACAGTAATCTGCCATATCACCGACACCAATACATAAATCATCCTCTAAGTCTCCGGTTCCCTCCCCACGGATTCGCTGTTGCCGTCTGCAGGAACATGCGCCAACGGAATATTTATCATATTTATTGAGCCAGTGGGAAATATGCTCCACGCTTGCCGACTGCTGGTTTGCCGGGATTGCTTTCTCTACCGGAATAACATGCATTCCGATTCCTGCTCCACCCAGTGGAACCATCGGTGTTACTTTCTCCAGTGGAAGTCTTGCCATCTGCTCAAAGAAATCTGCGATTTCGGTATGCTCTTCCACCTGCTCTTTGTTCATTACCATGAATTCTGCGCATCCCGGTACGAACATTGGAAGTACATACTGTTTGTGATGGTCTTCGTTCTCCCAGTTGTACTCAATGACTCCGATGACACTCATTTTTTCTAAGAGTTCTTCGGTCCGCTCTACACTCTTCTTACATTTCTTTGCTACTTCTGCTGCGGTAGCCGGTACTCTGACTTTCATTGCCAATGCAACTTCTGCCATCTCATCCGTCACTACACTTGCCAAGCCCCAGTATTCCGGGTCATTTTCCGTAACTTTTACTCCGATTCGGTCTGTAATCTTCTGACCAAGTTTCAGAATCAATTCTCTTGGTTCTGCCATGTGCCCCTCCTTTGTATGATACCTGTATTGCTCCCCTCACAGGTTGTTTTTTGCCGTGATTCATTACAATATTTGTATATATTATACAATATCCGGTTATTTTTATCAATAATTATCACACTTTTCACAATAGTTCTTCGCAAAAAAGAAACTGTGTCTTGTGAATTTTATACACAAAACACAGTTTCCTGTTTCTTTTGATTTTCTCACTATTTGAAACTTATTTTTTCAAAATCAGTTTCAAAAATTCTTATTTTCAATTAATCCAGTGGAATCAGTTTTTCTTTTCCACCCATATATGGCTGCAATGCCTTTGGAATATTTACGCTTCCGTCCGCATTGAGGTTGTTCTCTAAGAACGCAATCAGCATACGAGGTGGTGCAACTACAGTATTATTTAAGGTATGTGCGAAATATTTATTTCCATCCTTGCCTTTGACACGGATTTTCAGTCTTCTTGCCTGTGCATCGCCTAAGTTAGAGCAACTTCCTACTTCGAAGTATTTCTTCTGACGTGGAGACCATGCTTCTACGTCACAGGATTTCACTTTCAAGTCTGCTAAGTCTCCGGAACAGCACTCAAGGGTACGTACCGGAATATCTAAGCTGCGGAACAAATCTACGGTATTCTTCCAGAGCTTGTCATACCACTCTTTGGACTCTTCCGGCTTACATACAACAATCATTTCCTGCTTCTCAAACTGGTGGATACGATATACACCACGTTCTTCAATACCATGTGCTCCTTTTTCTTTACGGAAGCATGGAGAATAGCTGGTCAGGGTATATGGAAGTTTTTCTTCATCATTGATGGTATCAATGAATTTACCAATCATGGAATGCTCAGAAGTACCAATCAGATACAAATCCTCACCTTCGATTTTATACATCATGGCATCCATTTCATCAAAACTCATAACACCGGTTACAACATTGCTCCGAATCATAAATGGTGGTACACAGTATGTGAATCCACGGTCAATCATGAAATCTCTTGCATAAGAAATAACTGCAGAATGTACTCTTGCAATGTCTCCCATCAGATAGTAGAAGCCATTTCCCGCAACTTTTCCTGCTGCGTCCAAATCAATACCATGGAAACGATCCATGATATCGGTATGATATGGGATTTCAAAATCCGGAACAACCGGCTCACCAAATTTTTCAATTTCTACGTTACAGGAATCATCTTTTCCAATCGGAACGGATGGGTCTATGATGTTTGGAATTGTCATCATAATCCTGGTAATCTTTTCCTGTAAATCTTTTTCCTGCTCTTCTAACTCTGCAAGGCGGGCTGCATCTTTGCTTACCTGCTCTTTTAATGCCATAGCTTCGTCTTTCTTGCCCTGTCCCATCAATGCACCAATCTGCTTGGAAATACTGTTACGGTTTGCACGTAATGCATCTGCTTCCTGCTGTGCACTTCTTGCCTGCTCATCTAACTCAATTACCTCGTCTACCAGTGGCAATTTGTGATCCTGGAATTTCTTCTTAATGTTCTCTTTTACGATGTCCGGATTTTCCCGTAAGAATTTTAAATCAATCATCTTTGTTCTCCTTCTTTGATATCATGTGCTTTTTTTGAAAATTTTATAGGATTGATTCGTAAGCATGCGGTTTTTCTCGCTACTCGCGTAAAAAATGCCTTCCATCCCATGCATTTTCATACATGGGACGAAAGGCTTATCTACCGTTCCGCGTTGCCACCCATTTTGCCGCATCTCTTTTTACGTCTTCTCTTCTTTGCCTGCGACCACTTCATTGCGTATCATAAGGGGTACGAACCCGTGGCTTTCACCACCAGCCTCCGAAAGTGGACCAATTGCTTCCTAATACCGGCTCACACCAGCCGCCGGCTCTCTGAATTATTCCGTCAATCTTAGCTTTCGTCAAACGCTGTTTTTACTCTGTTTCCTATTATAGCGCGGGGATTGGATTTACGCAAGGGGATTCTACAATCCTCTGATTATATTTAAGTAATCCTGGCGTTGGTCAACAACAGCATAGATTATAACTCTTTTATTTTCTTCATTTATCTTATAGAAAACCAGATTTTTTTCCAATATCAACACCCGATACCCTTGTCTTTTCAATACCAGATAATGCGTTTCTCCCCCCTTTAATGGATGAACTGCCAAATCAAGAATATTCTGTTCCAGTTCTTCTAATTTTTCCAGTGCAACCTTATTACCAAAATTTTCGGCTATATACAATACGATTTTTCTAATCTGCGCATCTGCCGTTTCTGTACGAACAACTTCATATTTCAATAATTCTATTCCTCCCCAAGCATTTGTCTTAAATCATCAAATGTTTCACGAACCGGTGCTACTCTACCATTCTTTACATCATCTTCCGCTTCTGTAAGAATTTCCAAAAGTTCTATTCTTGACTTCATTCTTTTATATTCCTCATACGAAAGAGAGACTGTATCACCACGACCGTTTACTGTGATTATAACCGCTTCATTTTCTTCTCTGCATTGTTTTGAAATTTCACTATAATGATTTCTTAAATCTGCAGATGGTCGTATTGTTTCCTGTAATGCATGCATAAAAAACACCTCCGCCTATATTATAGTCACATCATATCATAATTTGACTATGTTATCAAGTTTTCCATTCGTAAAACCCATCGTAAACCATCGTAAAACCATAAAACCCATAACAAAATTGATATGTACCCAGAATCCTGGACACATATTTATGAACTAGGCTGAACACATGGATGCTATCCTGTATTGTACAGGCGGCATCCATTTTGTTTTTGCCTGAATTCTTTTGTTATTATAATAATCTATATATTCTTCAACCGCTTGTGAAAATTCTTCGAAAGAAGAATAGTTTTTTTCATAGCCATAATACATTTCATTTTTTAATCGTCCAAAGAATGTCTCCATAATACAATTATCATAACAATTACCTTTTCGTGACATGGATTGTATAATGCCATGTTCCTGTAAAGCATTTCTAAAATAAGTATGTTGATACTGCCAGCCTTGATCTGAATGAAATATCAATCCTTCAACTGAAGGAAATTTTTCAAATGCTTTATTCAGCATTCTTTTTATCTGTTCAAGATTAGGGCTCATGGATAAATCATATGAGATGATTTCATTTGTATTCATATCTAGCACTGGAGAAATATAACACTTTCCCCATGAAAAATTGAACTGTGATACATCTGTGGTCCATTTTTGTAAAGGCAAAGTTGTACTGAAATCCCTGTCTATTATGTTGTCAGCAATCTTACCAACTTCACCCTTATAAGAATGATATTTCTCCTTTGGTCTTTTTCCAGCTAGACCTGCTTCATGCATAAGACGCTGAACTCTTTTATGGTTCACCTGATACCCACGATTAATAAGTTCCTGGTGAACCCGTCTTACACCATACCTGCGCTTGTTCTCAACAAAAACACTTTTTATTTCTTCTAGTATTTCTTGATTGCGTTCGGCAACAACATCGTTTCTGCTAATCTCAAAATAGTAGGTAGATCTAGCCATGTGCATTGCTTTAAGGAGATATTTTAATTGGTATCCTTTTTCTCTAAGTTTTTTGATGATTGCTGCTTTTTCGCCTTGAGTTGCGCAGCCCATTTTTCTTGCCTCAAGGCGATCCGTTTTTTTATTACTTCATTCTCGGCTTTGATATATTCGTTTTCAGCTCTCAAGCGTATCAGTTCTTCTCGTTCTGATTCTGTTAAAGGTAATGGATTTGTTGACTTCTTCATTCTTGATTCCTTTGTTGGACGTCCTTTTTTACTTTCTACTAATCCATTATATCCTTGTGATTTATATTTGTATACCCATTGATAAAGCATTCCTGCGCTGATTCCTGCTTCTATGGCAACTTTTCTCCTTGGTATACCTGCAATAACCATTAAAACCAGTTCAAGCTTTTCTTCTGGTGTCCACACTTTATTGAACACCTTATGTTTTAAAACTTCTGGACCATGTAAATCAACCAATCCAGACCATTCTCGTATATGTCTTTTGAGAGTATCTGGATTCGCACCCTCTGGGATATCTGGATACGAACCTGAATGATACAAATCAACACACATCAGTTTAAACTCATAACTATAACGCATAAAAACACCCTCCTTACTGGTTGTCCAGTAAAGAGGGTACATATCATAGAAGAATTCATCCCATCGGGGCTTTCTGTGTATTATTTTAATTCTGTGTCAGTGGAGTATTGACTGTATGCTCTACAGACTGGTCAGTTGCTGTACCGGCACCACTTAAAGACTGTTCAGAGGACTGCTCAGTGGATTTCTCAGTGGTCTGGGTAGAACCTTCTGTATCAGTAGAAGGCTGCTCCGTTTCGGTTGTCGGTTCTTCGGTATCTTCTATATCCGGATCCTCATAGAGGAACTCGTTGGAACTTCGGAAGATGGTACTGCTGGAACCTACGATGTTAGCAACAATCGTATCGCCGTCTTCAATGTCATCCAGATTAATCTTTAACATGGTGCTTCCTAAGAAGGAAGTGGATACCTTCTCTCCATTGACATAAATTTTCGTCCAAGGAGTAAATCCGGAACCGTAAATACATAACTTATTGTCATCGGATTTCCATACACTGTTAATCGTAACATCATCAATACCCATAACCAGATCACTTGCAGGATATTTATCTGTTCCTTTGTAAGCATAACGTTTTCCATAAAGAAGGTCATACTGTAAATTCTCTAAGTTCTCGTCGTAAGAAGCAGAACCCTTCTGGCTCTGGATGTAAGAGAACATGGTTCCTTTGTGGATGTCAAGCTGGTTGGTGATGTTTGCCAATAATTCATAAGCAGCACAGTCAGCATCCTGTTTTGGTAAATTAAAGTTGTTCCAGGTAACATATTTGGTTTTGAAAATGTCACCGGATACCATATCATCATCGGTCAGTCCCATGGTAGGAAGGTGGTCGCCGAAGAATACCACGATGGTCTTTTCATCCCGTTTGGAAAGCTCTTCGGTTAAGTTGCCGATGAATTTATCTACTTCGTGAATCATGTTAATGTAATATTCCCACCGATTGTTAGAAGCCTCATCTGCAGCACCGCTTACTGCAATTTCCGGATTTTCAAGAATCTTTTCAGTAGGATAATCACCATGTCCCTGTACGGTAATGGTATATACCAGATCTGACTGGTCAGGGGTAGAATCCATAGCCTTTAAGGTTTCACTGATTAAGATGTTATCGGTTGGCCAGGAACCAAGTGGTGTGTACTCCTGAATGTTCATACACTCTTTACTGGTGAAGCTGTCAAATCCCATCAGGGAGAAGGCATTGGCACGGCTGTAGAAGTTACCACCGTTGTTATGTACAACATGTGTACCATAGCCGAGACTTCCAAGGTCGGAAGCAATACTTTCGCAACTGTCGATTTCTTTTAAAGTAGTCTTATATGGGTATTCGCCGGTACCAAAATACTGCATGCTCATACCGGTTAATACTTCAAATTCAGTATTGGCTGTTCCGGCACCTACAACAGGAACTTTTAAGTAACCGGAAGAATAGTTGTTTAATAAGTTATGAAAATTTGGAACCGGATCTTCTGAAGTCTGTAAGAACTTAACATCAGAGGGATCTACAAAGGATTCCAGTAAAACAACAATAATATTTGGCGCATCTTCGGCAGCTTCGGTAGTTTCTTCCGGAACGGAAGCCCCTATTTTGGCAATACGCTCTTCGGAATAACTGTCCGGTTTACTCATACCACGGTCAACAACGCTGGATGAGAAGCCGTAGACAAAACCATAATTTTCATAGCCCTGTGCAATATTGGCAAAATAGGAAGCAACAATATTATTGGACTGGGCTGCCTTGGTAGTTACCGGTAACATCAGGAAGATAACAGCAACCATAAGCGGACTTACAATCCAGTTGATTTTGCCCTGATATTTTGGCCCTTTGATAAAAAGCCAGATACAGAAAAGCAGGAAAAGACCGACTACGATAATAACGGCGAGTGCTTCACCAAAGGTAAAGTATTTGGTGTTCTGCATGGCAAATAAGTCAGACAGACATTTCAAATCTGTAAAACCAAATGGAGTTACACGTTTGGAAAGAATAACACCATTGATGGTTCCAAGGAAAAGCCAGAAGCCGCTGATTAAGAGACGGGCAAGTGTTCTTCTTCGAATCAGATAGACCAGGGATAAACTTGCAAAAATAATAAATGAGTTATAAAGGTAAGCAATGGTGTGTCCTGCAATAAAGGAAAATGCAGAAAGCACATTTCGTCTGGAAATACATTCAATCACCAGAACGAGGAAACAGGACAGTAACAGATGGAATACCAAAGAGTATTTGTTCATAATCACAACTGCACGGTCAAGGTGTGGATGTGGTTTCTTCTCCCGGTTCTTAAAAGTATTTATTTTGTTTTTTAGTTTAAAAAATAAGTTCTTACACTTACTTGAAAAAGAATGTTTTTCTCTCATAATAATGGTTCTCCTCCCAGTAGATTACACACTTTTTACATATAATTTACT
>OHKN01001033.1_pt1 | contig 11549 bp, 7 predicted proteins | sample 1568841 | NCBI WGS metagenome assembly OHKN01 (sample SAMEA3879579, study PRJEB24766) | human gut metagenome | biome: human-associated habitat; feature: feces | place: USA | collected 1985/1987
GTATATATTAATTATTGATTATTAGTAAGTTATTTGCTGATGACGTATTGATAACGTATTTGAATTTCAGATTTGACGTATTTAAGAATGATTGTTTCTTATTTGTTTTATTGCATTTTACTCTATGTTTGCACTGTTCGATTGAGAACAAAACCGAGAAACGTTAATCTTAATTTAGTAAAACTTATGAAAAAGTTATTATCAGTTTTATTTCTGTTAAGCTTTACCTTGGCTTCTGTATATGCCCAAAATATACAGGTAAAAGGTACAGTGGTAAGCGGTTCGGATAATGAACCGTTGCCTGGAGTAAATGTGGTAGTTAAAGGAACTACCAATGGTGGAATTACTGATTTGGACGGTAATTTTACATTGTCGGTTCCTGCCGACGCAACACTTTCTATTACCTATATTGGTTTTAAGTCGCAAGAAGTAGCGGTAAATGGAAAAAATTCCTTGAAAATAGTTCTTCAGGAAGATTCAGAAACGCTGGACGAAGTAGTAGTGGTGGGGTATGGTGTTCAGAAAAAAAGTGTGGTAACAGCATCTATTGCCAAAGTTAGTAGTGAGGATTTGGAAAACAAATCTCCGGTGCGTATGGATAATGCATTGAAAGGTTTGGCTGCAGGTGTGGATGTAACTTCAGCTTCTGGTCAGCCGGGTGATTCTCCTCGTGTACGTGTACGTGGTATTGGTACTATCAACAATAGTGATCCGCTCTACATTGTAGACGGTATGCCTATTGGGGGTGGTCTTGATTTTGTAAATCCTAATGATATCGAGTCTATCGAAGTGTTGAAAGATGCTGCTTCTGGTGCTATCTATGGTGCGCGTGCTGCTAATGGCGTTATTCTAGTAACTACCAAAAAAGGTAAGATGGGTAAGGCACAAATTAATTACAATTTTTCTTATGGCTGGCAGAGTGCATGGAAGAGACGTGATGTGACTAGTGCGACAGACTATGCTATCCTTCAGAATGAAGCCAATGTGAATGGTGGTCAGGCTCCTATTTATGCAGATCCTTATAATTTGATTGATGCTAATGGAAATTCTATCAAAGGATTTGGCACTGATTGGCAAGATCTTGTTTTCTATGACAATGCTCCGGTAGTGAATCATGATGTGACAGTTAGTGGTGCATCGGAAAAAGTAAATTATTATTTGTCTTTGGGGTATTATTCACAAGATGGTATTGTTGGTGGTAATCACGGACATTCTAATTATGACCGTTTGACTATTCGTTCCAATACTCAATATAATCTAATTGATGCATCTAAAGAACGCGGTTTCCTTAATAAATTGGATTTAGGTGTAAATTTGGCTTATATGCGTACGCATTCAACAGGTGTTGGTACTAACTCTGAATTCGGTTCAATTTTGGGATCGGCTCTTTATCTGTCTCCTATTTTGACCCCTACATTGACTGGTGATGCAGCTGAAAAGATGATTGAAACTTATAAAGATTTTGATTTGCCTCGTGATGCAAATGGTGATCCTTATACAGTACCTGGCTATGGAGGAGCTTATCAGGAAATGAATAATCCGCTGGCTATGATGACATTGACTCCTACAAAGAATTGGTCGCATAAGTTTGTTCCAAAGTTTTCTATTGATCTTCAATTGTGGGATAATTTGAAGTATCACTTCAATTATAGTGCTGATATGGGATTTTGGGGTAATGAAGGGGCTACTAAGAGCAAGTATTATCTCTCAGCTAATAATAAGGCAACACATACTAATGCATCTTCATTCAAGGCACAGAATGTGACATGGCAGATTGAAAACACATTAACTTATGACAAAACTATCGGCAAACATACATTTGGTGTTGTATTAGGACAGTCTGCTCTTAAATATAAGGGAGATCAACTTGGTGGTAACCGTTGGAATCTGGTGAATCCTAATAAACCTTCTATTGATTATGCTACAGGGAATGTTGAATATACAAAGGATGCAGATGGTAATATTACTGGTGCTACAGTTCAGTATGGCGTTTATGGAGGTCCTTATACAGAACATAGAATGTCGTCTATGTTTGCTCGTTTGAGTTATAACTATAATGAACGCTATATGATTCAGGCTACAATCCGTCGTGATGGTTCAAGTCGTTTTGGTATTAATAATAAATATGGTACGTTCCCTTCAGTATCTGTGGGATGGAATGTGACAAATGAAGAGTTTATGGCTGATACGCGAGAATGGTTGTCTAACTTAAAGGTTCGTGCCAGTTGGGGTAAGAATGGTAATGATAACATAGCCGAATTTGGTTATACTTCATTGACGGCCATGGGTAACAATGTCCTTTTGGGTAAAGATGCCATCAAATGGAACGGTTCTAAAGCACAACGTTTGGCAAATCCTGATTTGAAATGGGAAGAGAGTGAGCAAACTGACTTAGGTATTGATTTGGGATTCTTTAATAATGCTTTAACATTCAGTGCTGACTATTACATAAAGAAAACCAATGGCATGATTATTACGATGCCTATCCCGAGTTATGTAGGTGAAACTAAACCTCTTGGTAACGTAGGTGATATGGAAAATAGTGGTTTTGAGTTTGAACTTGGCTATAAATGGAATATTGCTGATGCTAAATTTGCAGTAAAGGGAAATGCTACTTATCTTAAAAATGAATTGAAGAATTTGGGAAATGATACTGGCTATATGGATTTAGATGGTATTCAAGGATTCTCTGGCGGCGGTACACGCGGCTCTAACGGACAACCTTTCCCCTATTTCTATGGTTACAAGACTGACGGTGTTTTCCAGAATATGGATGAAGTTCGTGCTTATGTCAATAAAGATGGTAAAATGATTATGCCGGATGCGGTTCCTGGTGATACACGTTTTGTGGATGTAAATGGTGATGGTAGCATCTCGGCAGATGACCGTACTAACATTGGTAATGGTACTCCGGATTGGACTTATGGTTTGAATCTTAATGCTGATTGGAAAGGCTTTGATTTTAATATTTTCTTCCAAGGTGTAGCTGGTGCTGATGTGTTTGATGGCACTTATCGTACAGATGTTGCTTCTGGTAACTATCCTTCTTGGATGTTGGGACGTTGGACTGGTGAAGGTACTTCTAATAAGTATCCTCGTCTGGCTGTCGGTAATGCAACGAACTGGATGGTATCTGATCTTTATGTTTGTGATGGTTCATATCTTCGTCTTAAGAATATTACTTTGGGATATACATTGCCTAAGACTCTTACTCGCAAACTTACTATTGAACGTCTGCGTGTGTATGTGCAAGCTGAAAATCTTGTGACTTGGACCAAATATTGGGGATTTGATCCTGAAATTTCTTCAGGTGCAACTTCTCTTGGTGTTGACCGTGGTATTTATCCGCAGGCTCGCACATATACAGTAGGTGTAAATGTTTCTTTCTAATCTAAAAATAAGAACTATATGAAAACAAATAAAATATTAGCAATAGGCTTACTTGCTGCCGCTACAGTGTTGACTACCGGTTGCAGTGACAGTTTTCTTGAGGTGGAAAATCCGACAGGTGAACCATTGGAAGATTATTATACTACGGATGAGCATATTCAGGAAGCTCTGATTGCCGCCTATGACCCTCTCCATTGGCCAGATTGGGGATTGGGACAGTACAATGCCTTGAATATTGACGGTGAAATTATGGGCGATAATTTTTGGGTAGGTGGTGCAACCAAGACCGATATGCAGAATTGGCATATGTTGTTTAATTATGAGGCTAATGAAAATAATACACTTGGCTCTCTTTGGACAGTGGACTATTCTGGTATCAAACGTTGTAATGACTTACTGAAATATCTTGATTGGGGTACTGATGTTACTGAGGCCAATCGTAAACTCTATGAGATGCAAGCCCGTTTACTACGTGTTTTCTATTATAATATGTTGTGGCATTATTTTGGTAATGTACCTTTCTATTTGGAGAATCTTTCCGAACCTCCTTATACGGCTCCGCAATATACTGCCGATCAGGTTTATGCTGAGTTGATCGCAGAACTTGAAGCTGTAATTGACTCTAAGGTGTTACCTTTGAAATATTATAAAACAATCAAAGAAGGTAAAGAAGTTGACGACGAAGGTCAGTTGGGACGTGTCACTCAAGCTATGGCTTATATGGTATATGCTGAAATGGTAATGTATCAGAATGATGAAAGTCGTTTCTCAAAAGCTTTAGGTTATATGAAGGAGCTTATTGATAGTCCTAGCTTTAGATTGAATCCTAGTTTTGCCAACATCTGGGAAACGGAAGGTGAATGGTGTGACGAATCTATCTGGGAAATTAATTATGAGCAAACTAATAACGAACGTGGCTGGGGAAGTCCGTTAGCTGTTGGTGGTACAGTGCTTCCTACTCTGATTTCTCCTAACTCTTTCCCAGGTGATGATGGTTGGTCAAAGGGTAATGATGGCTGGGGATTTATGCCCATGCGTCTTGAAACTTATCAAATGTTTAGTGAACAAGACAAACGTCGTGATGCAACTTGCTGGGTGATTGCCGAAGATGTAGAATATACGAAACGTTATCAAGATACTCATATTTGGTTACAAAAATATCGTCCGTATGATAAGAACTTCAAGCAGTCTTCCGGTGACCAGAATTTGAACTATAATAACAATTATCGTTATTATCGTTATGCTGAGACATTACTAAATGCTGCAGAACTTTCTCTTCGTACAGGTGGAAGTGGTACAGGTGAGGCTAAGACATGGTTGAACGAAGTTCGCACCCGTGCCGGTTTGGCTGGACTTGCAAACGTTACGGTTGACGATGTACTTACAGAACGTCGTTTGGAATTTGTAGGTGAAGGCAAGCGTTATTTTGATTTGGTACGTGCTGAAGGAATCAGTGGAGCATCAGCCAGCAATAAGGCTACTACTGCACTGGTCCCCGATGAATATGGTTACCGTACTAATTCTTGGACTGCCAAGAAGAAATACATTCCTATTGCACAAGGAGAGTTGGATTCCGATCCGGCTTTGGTTCAGAATGCTTATAAATAGTTTACCATAACTCCATTAATAAATAATTGATATGAAAAATATATTTAAATATATGGCAGGCGTGTTGGTTGCTGGTTTTGCAATGACTTCATGTTCGCCTGAAGATTTTACGGGAGCCAATGGCAATATCCCACAAGCATCGGATTATACTGATAACTTTAAAGTTACTGTAGATCAGACAACCAATTATGCAAACTTTGAATTTACTTCTGCTCCTGGAGTGTCTCCAATTTGGATAATTGACGGCGCTTATCAAGCCTCATATGGTTTTTCCAAATATTATCGTAAAAAAGGTTCATATACAGTAGAATGTAAAGTAAAGAACGCAAATGGCATTAGTGATGGTTCGATAACCAAAACCTTTGAAATAGAGAAGACTATTATGAACGGTTTTGGTGGTTTTGTGGAAGATAGTGAATTTAACATGTTTAAGGGAGTAACTTTCAATGTGGCATCTTTCTACTATGCTCCAGGATGGGGGCAGATTGCAGATCCAAAATATACTTATCAGAATGGTGCATTTGTTGTTTCCTTACCGGAAGCTACTACCGATCAGTGGCAAGCTCAGATGCATGTGGAATTGGATAAGGTAATTGCTTTGTCAGTGGATAAAACCTATGATTTTTCGGTGATAATCACTTCTACTACCAAACATCCGGGCGTGACGGTTAAAGTACAGCAGAAAGGTGATGACAATACGTTTATCAATATGCAGCGTGTGGCTTTAGATGCTAATGAGCCTAAGTGTATATGGTTCAGTAACGTACCCGGTGTGAATATTACCGATTTGAAGTTTGCACTTGATTTTGGTGGTAATGAAGCTAATACGGATATTACTTTGGAAAGCTTTGTCTTGAAAGACCATGCTAATGATGACGGTACGGAAATTCCTGAAGTACAAGAGCCTGAACCTTCTTGGGTGAAGGTGGATAGTGAAGACAATCTTTGGAACGGGGCAACCTTTACCAATACTTTCTTCTATGCAAACCCGGATTGGAGTGCTAGACCTAATCCAGATTTAGTGGTGGATGGAAATGCTTATACACTCACTTTCCCTGATGCTACTGAAGCACAATGGCAGAACCAGTTCTCGTTTGTTACAGATTTGTCAGCCGATACAGAAACTGCCTATGATTTCTGTGTCACTCTAAATCCTAGTACTGATTTGAAGGGGGTAACAGTAAAACTGGTTCAGACTGATGAACCTGATGTCAAACATGATGATAACTTCTTCTTTGCAGAACAGACGGATTTGTTGGGTAATGAAGATAATAAATTTTGGGTTGCAAATAAAAAGGCGCCTAAAGATATGCATGCTATATCTTTAGTCTTGGATTTTGGTGGAAATCCTGCTGACACAAAAGTGACTATTAAAGATATTATTTTCCAGACTCATAGAGATTGATGGCTAGTATTAGATAGAATATTGGTCTGCTAAAAGCAGTGAATAATAAAAAGGGGGAAGGATGTGGGTTATCTTGGCAATTGCTGGAGTTTCATCCTTTCCCTTTTTCTCTACTTATGTTGTAAAATATATATATATATGAAATACTATTGTCTATTATCTATTCTTTTGTTTTCGTTGATTGCTTGTGGCAGTAGCGATGACAAGGAACCGCAATCCGAGGATGTTACCATTAAATGTTCTCCTGAAAAGATAGAGGCTGTTGCACAAGCTAGCCAATATGTGGTGAATGTGGTTTGTTCTGGTAAAGAGTGGACAGCTTTTGCCTCTGATGATTGCAGTTCATGGGTCAAAGTAAATGTAATGGGTTCTTCTTCTAGCCAAGGCACAGCGACAGTTATAGTCAGTGCTCATACGGGTACTACTTCTCGTACTGGTACGGTGGTGGTTAAATCTGGTGCTACTCGTGTATCTATTCCTCTTACGCAAGCGGCTCCTTTATCAGTGTCACAGACTGAGTTGTATTCTAATTCTATAGGAGAATCTTTTATCTTATCTGTTATTGCTTCTGGCGAATGGAATGTGAAATCCAATGATAGTTGGATTAGCGCAGAAAAAAATAGTGGGGAAATTGTTGTGACCACTTTAGCTAATGATGCAAAGATTTCCCGTACGGGTACAGTTGAGGTTGTGGCTGGTGCAGAGAAAGTAACGGTAATAGTTATTCAAGAATCGGCTGAAGATCTGGATATCAATACTCCTGAGGGGTATCGGTTGGTTTGGCATGATGAATTTAATGAGGGCACATCTCTTGGCAATGATTGGACACACGAGGTTCAAGGAGCAGGGTGGGTAAATAATGAACTTCAAAATTACGTCAATGGTTCTGCTGACGGAAAGCGTGTGACAGAACTTGTGGACGGTAAGTTGAATATTAATTGTTTCAAAGGCTCCGATGGTAAAATTTACTCTGGTCGTGTGTATGCTAAAGTGAATACTGGTTGGGAATATGGCTATTTTGAAGCACGTATCATGTTGCCTGAAGGCAAGGGGACGTGGCCGGCTTTTTGGATGATGCCAGTTGGTAATGACTGGAATACTAACCCATGGCCCATGTGTGGTGAAATAGACATTATGGAGGAAGTGGGAGTCGTACCCAACGAAGTCTCTTCGTCTATCCATACGCAAGATTATAATCATACTATAGGTACGCAGAAAACACATGCCATGACTATAGAACAGGCAGAAGGAGAATTTCATCTCTATGCTTTAGAGTGGACAGAAGATGCCATCAGTACATACGTAGATGGCAAGGTACAGTTGGCTGTTACCAAGCAACAATTGGGAGCTGGTCATAATCAATGGCCTTTCCATTATGCTTTCTATCCCATTCTGAATCTGGCTTGGGGCGGTGATTGGGGTGGAATGAACGGTGTGGACGAGTCTGCTCTTCCAGTGACGATGAAGGTGGACTATGTACGCGTGTTTCAGAAAAAATAGAGCCTTCATATTTAAATAAAATTTAAATATGAAGGCTGAATGTTTTTTATTTATAACATAAATACCTTATGCTTTAGGACAATTGATAATGAAAAAAGAAAAAATATTTATTTTTATCTGTTTAGTTTTGTTGTCTGCCTGTTCTCCTTCTTCTCTAGACGGTATTGTAATAGAGAAAGCGGCAGACGGTTATAAACTCTATATCGACGGAAGAGAAACCTATATTAAAGGCGTAGGCGGCACATATCGGTTGGACATTGCCGCCCAGAGTGGTGCCAATGCCTTCAGAACCTGGGGAGGTAATGTGGAGGAGATAAAGAAAAACCTGGCATTGGCTTCGGAGCACAACATGTACGTAATGCAGGGAATAGGCATGACCAAAGACTCCATACGCTATTACGATGATGAATATAAGAACAAGATGCGCGAAGAAGTCCGCTTGTTGGCAGAAACGTTCAAGAATGATACGAGTTTGCTGGCTTGGGGTATTGGCAATGAAATTGAGTTGGGAAATGCCAATATAGCTGCCGCATGGAATTTTGTGGAAGAACTGGCACAGCTGATTAAGTCGATAGACAAGCGTCATCTGGTTTCGACAGTGATTTCCTACAATCCGTCGGCATTGGACTCTGTGGCAAAGTATGCTCCGTCTCTCGATTATGTGGGCATCAATGTATATGGTCCGATGGGAGAGGTGCAGGCTGTTGTTGACCGGTCGGACTACAAGGGTGCATTTATGATTACCGAGTGGGGACCGACCGGTTGGTGGGAAACAGCGTCAACCGAGTGGAAGGCACCCATAGAGCAGACCAGTGAAGAAAAACGGCAGGTATACGAAGAGCGTTATACGCAATATATTTCTGCCAATACCCGTTGCTTGGGCTCTTTTGTATTCTTGTGGGGACAAAAAGAAGAACGTACGCCTACTTGGTTCAGTATGTTTGTAGAGGATAAGGTGGATTCACTGCCATTGAAAGGAGAGAAAACTCCTATGGTGGAGGCCATGCAAAGAGTGTGGACCGGCAAGGAATTGGATGAAACGGCTCCGATAGTTCGGGGCATGACTATCGATGGTAAAAGTGCCATTGATAATGTCCGTATCAAAGCAGGTACTTTATTTAAGGCGGAGGTTTCCGTCACAGATAAGGAGAACGATTCTTTGGCTTATGTGTGGGAAGTACTGAAAGAGGCTACAGTCTTGGGTTTTGGAGGTTCTTATGAGCCACGTCCGGAAAGAATGGGTGACGTGGCCGTGTCAGACAAGAATGTGTATGAGACTATGATTAAAGTTCCCGGGGAATATCGTTTGTACGTATATGTACTTGATAATACGGGCTTTGTCTCAACAGCAAATATTCCATTTCAAGTAATAGATTAAAGATGAAAACAATGAAAATGCTCTCTGCTTGTTTATTGCTGCTTCCTTTTATATCTTGTACTCAAGTGCAGGATACAAAAAATGATGCAGTCATCGAGCAGAAAATAGAAACGCTGTTGTCCAGTATGACATTGGAGGAAAAAATTGGGCAGATGAACCAGATTTCTTCTTATGGCAACATAGAGGATATGAGCGGATTGATAAAGAAAGGTGAAGTCGGGTCTATCCTGAATGAAGTAGATCCGGTGCGTGTCAATGCCTTGCAGCGTGTGGCAATGGAGGAGTCCCGCTTGGGCATCCCCTTGCTGATGGCGCGTGATGTGATCCACGGTTTCAAGACCATATTCCCTATTCCCTTGGGACAAGCGGCATCTTTCAACCCGCAGGTGGCTAAGGATGGTGCACGGGTAGCGGCTGTGGAGGCTTCTGCCGTGGACATTTGCGCCGATGATAGATGTGGCTCGCGATCCCCGTTGGGGGCGTATGGCCGAAGGATGTGGCGAAGATACTTATTTGACTTCAGTGATGGGTGTTGCTATGGTTGAAGGTTTCCAGGGAGATTCGCTGAACAGTCCGACTTCCATAGCCGCATGTCCTAAACATTTTGTAGGTTATGGTGCTGCCGAGGGCGGGCGTGATTATAATTCCACTTTCATTCCGGAGCGTCGTTTGAGGGATGTATACCTTCCTCCTTTTGAAGCTGTGGCCAAGGCAGGGGCAGCCACTTTCATGACTTCGTTTAATGACAATGACGGAGCACCGTCTACCGGAAACACTTTTATTTTGAAAGATGTGCTTCGTGGTGAATGGGGATTTGATGGAATAGTAGTGTCAGACTGGGCTTCGGTAGCCGAAATGATGGCACATGGCTTTGCTGCCGATTCTAAAGAGGCAGCAATGAAGGCGGTGAATGCTGGTGTGGATATGGAGATGGTCAGCTATACGTTTGTCAAGGAATTGCCGGAATTGATAAAAGAAGGTAAGGTCAAGAAGTCTGCTATAGACGATGCCGTGCGGAATATTCTGCGTATCAAATTCCGGTTGGGACTGTTTGATAATCCTTATGTGGATGAGAAACGGATAGAGGAACTTTATGCTCCTTCTCATCTGGAGGCTGCCAAGCAAGCTGCTGTGGAATCGGCCATCTTGTTGAAGAACGAAAAGGAGACATTGCCTTTGCAATCTTCGGTAAAGACGGTTGCTGTGGTAGGTCCGATGGCAAATGCACCTTATGACCAATTGGGTACCTGGATATTTGATGGTGACAAGACAAAAACCGTGACACCGTTGAAGGCTATCAAGGAACTGGTGGGAGACAAAGTGCAGGTGATATACGAGCCGGGTCTGACTTATAGCCGTGACAAGAATATGGCAGGTGTTGCCAAAGCCGCTGCTGCCGCTGCACGTGCTGATGTTATTTTGGCGTTTGTAGGCGAAGAGGCTATTCTTTCAGGAGAGGCGCATTGCCTGGCCGACCTGAACCTGCAAGGTGCGCAAAGCGAACTGATTGCCGCTTTGGCGAAAACAGGAAAACCGGTGGTTACTGTCGTAATGGCAGGGCGTCCGTTGACCATAGGAAAGGAAGTCGAACTCTCGTCAGCTGTACTTTATTCGTTCCATCCCGGAACCATGGGAGGACCGGCATTGGCCGACTTGCTGTGGGGTAAGGCTGTGCCAAGTGGCAAGACTCCGGTGACTTTCCCGAAGATGGTAGGACAGATACCGGTTTATTATGCTCATAACAGTTCCGGACGTCCGGCTACGCGGAATGAGGTTTTGCTGAATGACATTCCGTTAGAAGCGGGGCAGACTTCGTTGGGATGTACTTCTTTCTATATGGATGCAGGTTTCGATCCGCTGTATCCGTTTGGCTACGGTCTGTCGTATACGACGTTCAAATATGATAATGTGAAACTCTCGTCTGCCAATCTGAAGAAGGAAGATGTGCTGACTGTGACTTTCGACCTTGAGAATACCGGAAAGTATGAAGGTACCGAGGTAGCCCAGCTTTACGTGCAGGACAAGTTTGCTTCGGTGACCCGTCCGGTGAAAGAGCTGAAACGCTTTGCTCGCGTCACATTGAAGCCGGGTGAGAAGAAAAATGTATCGTTTGAACTTCCGATAAGTGAACTTGCTTTCTGGAATATAGATATGGTGAAGACGGTGGAAGCCGGAGACTTTGCTCTTTGGGTGGCACCGGATAGCCAAAGTGGAGAAGAAGTTTTCTTTAAGGTAGTAGATTGATTGTTGATTTAAGGTTAAAAAGAG
>OHKN01001034.1_pt1 | contig 11546 bp, 7 predicted proteins | sample 1568841 | NCBI WGS metagenome assembly OHKN01 (sample SAMEA3879579, study PRJEB24766) | human gut metagenome | biome: human-associated habitat; feature: feces | place: USA | collected 1985/1987
GACTGGCAGGGTGATTGGCAGTCCGTCTATCCTTACTTGCTGGATGGTACCCTTGACCCGGTTTTTGCCCATAAAGCGGCAGAAAAACAGGATAAGACCGAAGCGGAATACAAAGCGTATTATACCGCTGGTTATCAGACCGATATAGAGCGGATCACCATTGACGGTGACACCATTGCCTTTTTCGAAAACGGTAAACCAATCACGGCAAAATATATCTATGAAGGTTTCCGCATCCTCACCTACGAATCCGGGAAAAAAGGTGTCCGCTACCAGTTCCAGTCTGCTGACCCCGCTTCAGCCGCTCCCAAATACATTCAATTCATCGATCATGAAATTGGCCCCGTAGACCATGCCGAACATTTCCATATCTTCATGGGAAATGACGGTTTCGATAAACTTTCCGAAGAAATGGAAAACTGGCCTACCTACTATGACAGCAGTCTGACAGGGGACGAAGTTCTGGACGAAATGCTTTCTCATGACCATGAAGAAGAAATTTATGAACACGTTTGGACTTCTCCTGCCAACGCCATGCAGATCGCAGAAAAGATTGCGGAGAAACTCATGGAGATCGATTCCGAAAACGCTCTTTTCTATTCCAAAAACGCGGTTATCTATACCGGTCAGCTGAAAGAACTGGATGCAAAATTTAAAAACGTAGTGGCAAACAGCAAACGCAAGACCATCCTGTTCGGGGATCGTTTCCCCTTCCGCTATTTGGCTGACGCCTATGGACTTACTTATTATGCCGCCTTCACAGGCTGCTCCACAGAGACCGAAGCTGATCCGGCCACCATCGCCTTTCTCATCGATCAGGTGAAAAAAGAGGATCTGCCTGTGGTATTTACCATAGAGCTTTCCAACGGCAAAATTGCCGATGCCATCTGCGACACCACACATGCGCAAAAAAGAATGCTGCACTCCTGCCATAACCTTTCTGCAAAAGAAGTGGAAGAAGGCGCCACATATCTGTCTTTGATGGAACAGAATCTGGAAGTGCTGAAGGAGGCGTTAAACTGATATGCAATTACTGCACTGCGAAAACCTCAGTTTTTCTTATGATGGAAAGGTGGCAGTCAAAGATGTCACATTCTCCATATCTTCCGGTGAGTATATCTGCATCGTTGGTGAAAACGGTTCTGGAAAAAGCACCCTTGTAAAAGGTCTCTTACAGCTGCATCCCCCTTCCGGTGGTACCCTCCGCCTGGGGGACTGCCTGAAAGGCGGTATCGGTTATCTGCCTCAGCAAAAGACCTCATGGAAGCATTTTCCGGCAAGTGTGTTGGAAGTTACGCTTTCGGGTTGTCTGAATCGCATGAAACTGTGCCCTTTTTATGGAAAAAAAGAAAAACAGCAAGCCATGGAAAATCTGGAACGTATGGGTATTGCCCATCTGCACCGTCATTGCTTCCGGGAACTTTCCGGCGGTCAGCAGCAGCGAGTCTTGCTGGCGCGGGCCCTTTGCGCGGCAAAACATCTGCTGATTTTGGATGAGCCCATTGCCAGCCTAGACCCTATCGCCGCCAAAGAATTCTATGAACAAATCCAACGGCTTCATACAGAGCTACACATGGCAGTGCTGATGGTATCTCATGATATGAAAAACGCCCTCTCTTACGGCGAGAAGATTCTTCACTTAGATACAAAACAGTTATTTTTCGGTACCACGGATGCCTATCTTGCCACGGGCGCAGGACAGCGTTTTGGAGAAAGGGGGCAGCAAATTTCATGCACCTAATACAAGAAATGTTCTCCTATCCATTTATGCAGCGGGCTTTTGTCGTTGGCATACTGGTTTCTTTGTGTGCCGCTCTTTTGGGGCCAAGCATGGTTCTCAAACGCTATGCCATGATCGGTGACGGACTTTCCCATGTGGGGTTCGGCACACTGGCAGCGGCAACAATGCTCCATACTGCACCTTTGGCCATTTCTCTGCCGGTTGTCATCCTTGCGGCCTTTCTGCTTCTGCGTCTGAAAGAAAGCAGTTTTCTGCTGCCGGATGCTGCCATTGCCCTGATCTCCACCGCCTCTCTTGCCTTTGGCGTGATGGTAATCTCTATCAGCACCGGCATGAATACAGATGTCTGCAATTATCTCTTCGGCACCATACTGGGTGTCACACAAAAAGAACTTTGGCTCACTGTGTGCTTCTCTTTGTTTGTGATACTGGCATTTCTTTTCTGGTATCACCGTATTTTTTCCATCACCTTTGACGAAATCTTTGCCAGCGCCGTTGGCTGCTCTGCCGGCATCTCTCAAGGACTTCTTGCTTTGATGACCGCTCTGACTATCGTCCTTGGCATGCGCACCATGGGTGCCCTGCTTATTTCCAGTTTACTGGTAGTTCCGGCACTTACGTCCATGCAGGCCTTTGGCAGCTTCCGCGCTGTCATCCTTTGCAGCATACTTCTTTCTTTGATTTGTTTCTGCATTGGTCTGACGGTTTCTTATGTCTGCGCCACACCAACAGGTGCCAGCATTTCTTTGCTCCATATCATTTGCTTTATCTGCTTTTTTGCGTTTCGAAAAATCAAAGAGAGGATGTGATGTCATGAAACGATTTCTTTTTCCCTTATGCACTTTGATCTTTGCCTGCATGCTGAGCGGCTGTCAGGCAAAAGCCAAGGTTTCTATCTCAAAGATAGAGCCATCTGCCCAGCAGCTCCAGACCACATATACGCTGGAAGATATTCTGGAAAAAGACAGCGCTGCATCTCAACAGATTCCTGCCGTTCCAGAAAGACCTGTGGCAACAAGTAATTTAGAAAATGAAGATGTATTGGAAATCAGTGAAAAAATGTATCTGACTCAGATTCATGACATCTTTTTGAATTTTTCAGATTATGAAAACAAAACCATCGTCGTCGAAGGCATGTACGGTCTGCTTTTCAATCCGGAAGGCATACAAAATGTGCCTGCGGTTTACCGCCGTGGCCCTGGCTGCTGCGGCAATGACGGCTGGGGTGGTTTCCTGCTCTATTACGATGGCACATTGCCTGACGAAAATGCCTGGATACGCGTCACTGGTACACCTGAAATTGTGGAAAACGGCTCCTTCCAGGAATCCTCCATCTCGCAGAGATCCCCATATGTTTTTGTGGAGAGCAGTGTGCACAGATGTCCAAAACTTGCCAGCGACGGAACCAGTTCAATATGACGTTCCCGGCAATAACTGTCAAGTTCTAAGATTTCCTCTGCCGTAAGCGGAGTCTGATCCCTCCACATTTCCGAAAAGTCACGGAACAGATAGGTATGTTCCACATAAAGCTGAAGCTGGTTTAATTTATAGCGGCACATCCTGTCTGCAATTTTTTTGAGTTCTTCCAGTTTTAACACACGTCCCCTTGTCTGGTCAAAATAATAACCACGGTTTGGCATATCCGGGGCATCCTGAATCTGTACACAGGGCAGTATCCCGCCACACTGCTGTACGATCTGGCAGAAGGTCTCCACACCATAAAGCACGCCAGCCCCGTCGCCGCCTGAAATCTGTCCGCCTTTTTCGTCGATCGTGATCTCATATGTCTGCTCTGGTAATGTTTTTGCGATCCCAAGAGAGAGATCCCCCTCCCTTACTTCCCCTACGGAAAACGGCAGGATAAGCCCCGTTTCCTGCCTGATCGCCTCCTGCAGTCTTTTTGCTGCATGCATCTCTGTCTCTGCCACCTCTTTTGTCATCACAATATGTGTGCTGTGGCAAAGCAGCATCTGTCCGTCCTGTTCTTTGATTGTTTTTGGCTTTGGTAATAAATACATAATTTTCTCCTCCTGCTGTCAGAATTTCTTCCTATTCTTCAAAAATTATTTTTCCACTATCCATTAAAAGTATTTTACTCTTATAAATCTTTGCACCACTCTCATTAAAATACCGGAATTTATCCGCATCCATAACGATTTCAAATGCCTTCTGACCTCCTTTTTCCACTTTTATTCTGGAAAATGCAACCAGTTCCCGCTCTCTTGGCACAAGTTCACCGGACAACACTTTCCGGTAGCATTGCAGCACTGCCGTATCATCTATATTTCCTTTATTCTTTACAATTCCTGAAATAATCCACACATCCTGCTGCTTTTTAAGACAGATATCCACATACTCCATGTGGGAATATCCCATTCCTTCCCCAAATGTATACAAAACTCCATGTTCCATATCACAATAGTGCATTGCCGGATAGGACACCGTATGGTTATAGTACACCGGAAGCTGTCCGCAGTTTCGCGGAAGGGACACCGGCAGTCTGCCGGACGGTGCATATTTTCCAGACAACAGCTCCGCGATTGCTTTTCCTCCCATCGGTCCCGGATAAAAAGCATATAACAGTGCATCTGAATCCTGCGCAATTTCAGGGATTGCATAAGGCCGCCCGGCAATGACTACGGAGATCACCGGTTTTTTCAGCGCACAGACAGCCGTAAACAGTTCGTTCTGGTTCCCGGGGAGCTGTAATCTGGCGGTATCCATGCCCTCCCCACAGTCCATCTCAAGTACTCCCTGTACTTTTGCCGCACCGTTTTCATCGAACAGCGCCCCTTTAAAACGACTCGATGATCCGCCTAATGCCAGCACGATAATATCCGCATTTTCCGCAAGAGAAACAGCCGTCCCGACCTCATGTCCATTATAACAGCGAACCCGGTCTGCACCAAATTCTTTTTCCATGCCGCTCTTTAACGTCTCATATCCTGCCCTGTCCATTGGAGGTGAATAATCACCGATCTGCCGGTAAATATCATCCGCATTTGGACCGATCAGGGCTATTTTTTCTGCTCTCCCAATCGGCAGTACATTTTCATTCTTCAACAACACTACCGACTCGCGCGCCAGTTTTTCCGACTCCTGATATGCCTCTGTCGGAAATGAAACAGCACCATTTTCGCTGTAAGAGGCGGTACGGTTCCCGTTTTCATCAATATAAGGTTTATCCATCAGTCCCTGCTCAAATTTCAAAGTGAGCACTCGAAGGACCGCCTGATCGAGTTCCTTTTCCGTGATAAATCCCTGTTTTAACGCCTCCTCTAACTTTGTATAACCTTCATCCCACAGACTGATATCCACACCTGCTTTCAGTGCAAGTGCTGCCGACCTGATATTATCCCCCGTCATAATGTCTAACTGGTCGATGGCGATGCCATCCGCCATCACGACCCCGTCAAACCCCAATTGTTCCCGCAGAATATCCTGCAGCAGATGTCTGTTGGCATGGCAGAATTTTCCATCGATCTCGTTGTATGCAGCCATAATGCCTTTTACGCCCGCCTCACAACATGCCTTCGCCGCCTGTAAATGGATCTCCCACAGTTCCCTCTCTCCGATCCGCGCTGCGCTGGCATTGACCCCTCCGGTCGTCTCCCCCTGTGCACAAAAGTGTTTTGCAACCACTGCAACGCCCTCTTTCTGGATTCCTGTTACGATCGCCCGCGCGAGCTCTGCCGATAAATATGGATCCTCCCCATAACACTCCTCACTGCGCCCCCATCTTGGGTCTCTTAAAATATCCAGTGCCGAAACCAGTGCAAAATCCACGCCCATCTGCTTTAACTGCCTGCCGCACACCTGCCCTGCCCGCTCATACAATGCCGGGTCAAACGATGCACCTACTGCCAGATTGACCGGGAGCAGATATCCGTCTAACGCCTGATGTCCATGTGGACATTCACTGCTCAGTAAAAATGGAATTCCAAGGCGGCTGTGTTCGATCACATATTTCTGTAACTGATTATATGCCTGCATGGAAAGTCCCCCGGCAAGCCCTGTCTCATAATTTTTTTCCGACCATGGATCTGCACGGTAAAGACCATAGATCGTGCCGATCCCGCCCCACTTTTTTACTTCATCCTTTAATTCCTGCGTAAAAATAATTTTTCCATCTTCTACATGGTAGATCCGAAAACCATATAAATGCTGGTTTAACTGTCCCACTTTTTCTGTTGCGGTCATCTGCGCAAGCAGCGCCTCTGCCCGCTTTCTGCTATCTCTCTCCATATCTGTCCTGTCATTTCTCCTTTATTTTTCGGCTGTATAATGCACTTGCAATAATTCCGAATGCAGACAAAATAAACACCATCTGTATGTTATCTACCGGAATGTTTAAAATCCTGATATCCTTTGCTAATGCCACAAATGTCGAGCCGAGCATGGATGAAAAAAATCCTACAAACCCAACCATTGTTGAGCAGAAGCTGACATAGCTGACACGGTGTTCTAACGGTGCAAAGGCAAACTGCATCCGAAAAGTCGCAATATTGATGCCGCCCCAGGCAACCCCGCTCACAGCCTGTACGACCGGAAGCCAGTAGATACAGTTTTCTTTCGTCAGCAGTCCCCAGCCGATATATGCAACTCCCAGCATAAAAATGGACCCCAGCGTGACAAGCCTCCACGAATAACTGTCTGCTGCCTTCCCCCACAGATTTGCAGCCGCGATCCGCGCCACCGATGCAACCATATTCATGACGGTGATATAAAAATAGGACAGCCCCAGATTCTCTAACATATAAATAGAAAAAAACGGACTGGCAAAATTAGACGCCACACTCCACAGCAGGAAGAAAATCAATATATTGCGGTAATTCTGGTCTGTGAGCGGCATCTGTATTGCTTTCCTTATGTTCAGTGGCTCCACATGTTTCACATTTTCCGGTTCCCGGATCAGCGTGAGACAGGTAATGTCGACCACGCAGATACCGATACATAAAATGCCGATGATCCGGAATCCCAGAATCTCCTGATCCGCGAAACGGTAGGCATCTAAAATTTTACTTAAGATCAGGGAACCGCCTGTGGACGCAACTAAAGTCATTGAATCCTTCAGTCCGAGATATCTTCCCAACCGTTCTTTTTTCACCAGGCTGATCAGCCAGTTATTTGCCCCGGTGTTGATAAATGCCCCACAGAAATGTGCACAGGAATACAGCACCGCGATCACTGCCACCGAGATTCTCGCTCCTAACATCAATGTCGGAACAAACAGCATCATGAGCAGGCATAAGCGCTGGATGAGTGCAAACTCTACCGTGATCCGTTTGCTGCCTGCGCGGTTCTCATAGACGACAGAGGAAAAAATCTGGATGGTATTCATCAGCGTCGGCAGTGCAGCTATGATCCCGGTCAGTGCCGTCCCCGCACCCACAAGATAGGCAAGTCCCGATAAAAATGCGCCGGAAGTAACCGTAAAAATCTGTGTGGAAGCGCATCCATCGAGGATAAAAAGTGCCCTGCTGGTCCGATACTGTTTTTCCGTAATATGATCGGAACACTCAAAAATATGGCTTAATTTATTGGTCATAACGTAAATCTCCCTATAAAAAGAGAGGCATCCCACCGAACTCTCTTCGGAATCTGAATGCCTCTATATGATTTTAAACGAGTTTTACAGTAACAACTTCATACGGTTTCAGTTGTACACAAACCACTCCGTCTTTCAACTCTAATTCTGCTTCTTCCTCCTCGAGCAGATTGCAGACAAACGCTTTGTTGTAGTTCCCCTCAACTACAAGATTTGTCTTTGTGAGTGCATTTTCGCTCTCATACATACGGATAATGATGCCATGACCGGACTCTGCACACTTGATCGTCTCTAATACAACGTTGGACCTGTCCACAGATGCTTTTGACAACAGGCTTCCCGGCTTTCCTCCTGCCACTGCAATAGCCGGCTGGTTCAGGTCATATGCCTGCTCCACGGTCTTTGCTTCCTGCCATTTTTCCGCATGCGGATAGATTGCATAGGTAAAATAGTGCTCTTCCTGATCTGCCACCGGATTCGGTTCGATGCCGGATTTAATCAGTGTCAGTGCCATATCAGAATCCTTCACGGAATGTCCATATTTGCAGTCATTTAACATGCTGACTCCGTAGTGACCTTCCGAGAGATCGATCCATTTCTGTCCGCAGCTCTCAAAACGTGCTTTATCCCAGCTCGTATTGGTATGCACTTTGCGTGTCAGATTACCAAACTGTACATCAAATGTTGCTTCATCGGTATGTACATTGACCGGGAAATGTACCTTTAACAATGTCTGATGCTCTTTCCAGTCCACATAAGTCTCAAATTCGATCCTTCTGCTGTCTGCATAGAAATGGATCTTCTGGTGGATCACAGAATTGCTTTCTTTCCGCTCCATCTCTAACGTTGCACGCACCGGACCGCACTCTGTCCATTCCATAGAAATCACATCATTGACATCCCAGTACTTTTCGGTATAGTAAATATCCACATCCCAGTTATCAAAGCACATCGGCTTATCCTCGTACATGCGGAACTGATTGCCTTTTTTGCCATCCTGCAGTACTTCCCTGTCGTTTTCCTTATCGTAGATGCGGTCAAAACGTCCCTCCGCATCCAGATGGATCGTATAAAACGGTGTCTCAAGCGTATGGTCATCCACAAGGACAAACGGTGTTTTCTGCTCAATTTCACTGGATACAGCCGCAAATGTCTTATATCCTTTTGACGGCAGATGCTCTACATAGACCACTGCACCTTCTGCGGTCTTCTGTACCGGATAGAGCACGCCCTCTGCATCCTTTAACGCTTCCGCATGGATCTCCCCAAGTTCTACAATATCACTGCGGTCGTGTCCGGTCGTATTGAAAATAGTGATGCCTTCGCCATCTCCAACGAGCGCATGGAGACGTTCCTCTTCCAGTGCTTTGATCTCTTTCTGAAGTGCAGCATATTCTTCCTTTGTCACCTCATATACTTCATGGATCGCAGATCCAGGCAGAATATCATGGAACTGGTTGATCAGGACTTTTTTCCACATGCGGTCGAGTTCTTCTGCCGGATACGCAACCTGTGCCTGTGCTAAAACGGACAATAGTTCCAGATCCATCAGACCAAGTTCCGCCTTACGGTTGCTGCGTTTATTTCTCGCCATTGAGGTATAGGTTCCGCGGTGGTACTCAAAGTAAAATTCACCTTCCCATACCGGCAGGCGTCTGTCGCCTTTCACGCGCTCCTCAAGTTCTTCAAAATAGGTGCGTGAAAATTCCTGGCGTACTTTCGGAATCCCTTTGATTCCCTTTTCCATGCGGATCGAGGTCTCAAGCATTTCCCTGGTCGGGCCGCCGCCGCCATCGCCGTAACCGTAGGAGACTAAGATATCGTTATTGATATCCTTATTCTGGTAACGCATCCATCCTCCCATGATCGCATCCGGGTGCAGCATGCCATTATAGGTCGTAAAGTAATCTTTGATCGGCTGGCTCACGCCAAGGGTCGGCACCTCTGTCCCGTCGATTCCACGCCACATCATCGTATCGTAAGGCACTTTATTGAACTGGTTCCATGCAAGCTTGGTCGTCATAAAATAATCAATTCCGCACTTTTTCATAATCTGCGGCAATGCCCCGGAGTAACCGAACACATCCGGCAGCCAGAGGATACGGTTGTCCACGCCAAATTCCTCTTTGAAAAAGCGTTTGCCATGCATAAACTGACGAACGAGGGATTCTCCCGATGTCAGGTTGCAGTCTGCCTCGACCCACATACCGCCTTCCGGCTCCCAGCGTTTCTCTTTGATGCGCTGTTTTGCTTTCTCGTACAATTCCGGATAGCGCTCCTTTAAAAATGCATATAACTGTGGCTGGCTGGACATGAACTTATAATTCGGGTACTCGTCCATCAGCTTTAACACAGTTGCAAAGCTGCGTCCGACTTTTTCTCTTGTCTGTGCCACAGTCCACCACCACGCAACATCGATATGTGTATGCCCGATACAGGTTGCGATCACATCCTCATACCCTGCCATATCTTCATACAATGCTTTCTGGATATAAGCAGATGCTTCCCGCACACTCCGGTAAAAGTCTTCGGAATACGGGGTTCTTAGATCCAGCAGATTGATCGTCTCATTGAGCACATACTCAATATCCTTGCGGTTCTTGTCATCTGCCTCCATGCGGGAAAACGCTGCAAGCGGAACCCACAGGTCATAATAGAGTTTTTCGATCTCTGCATCGATCTCCTCGATCTGTGTGCGGAGCGCAAATTCCTCATGCATGATCCCGGTATACGCCTGCAGGTCGATGGTCAGTGTCTCTCCTGCCTTTCCGCTTCTTGTGATCAGGCACTCCCTGTGGTTCATATCGATACCCTGATAAACCTCCCCGTTCACAAACACGATAAACTGCGGATTTCTTCCGTCATCCCACTCGTCGATCTGTGAGGAAACGCGGATCCATACACTTTTTCCATCCAGCTCCTCTGGAATGGTATAGGTCGTGCGGAACCAGTAGTGGCGGTCCTTGCCATACCAGTGCATGGTCTTGCAGTCAAAGTTTTCCCAGGCTGCCTCGTCTTTTAATGCATCCTCCGGGTGAATAAAGTTTCCTTCCTTGTACTCCCACTGTGTCAGTGGAAATACCTGTTTTACTTTTAATTTCTTAAGTTCGTTGCAAATTACACCGACTCTTTTGTCTAAGAAATCCATATTTTCCTCCTTGTCTTGTTTTCTTTCTATATTAAGATCGTTTCCAATCTTTATATAAGTTCCATGATGCAGCCCATTAAATTATCTGGCAGCTGCATTAGCATCATGATTCATACTTTAATTTCCCTGTAATATGTACTTTTTCGTTGTTGCTTCTGTAGGATAACAAAACCGTTCTGCTTTTCTCATCCCATACAGACTGCAGTTCCATGTTTTTCCCGCTTTCTGTATGTGCACATAAATCTTCCGTTTTCCCTGGCAGGCGGATCCTCATATTCACCTGAATGTGATCAATTGCCTTCGCCTCAATACTAAGCTGTCCGTTTTCACATACCATATTTTCAATACGCGCTGCCGTTGCGATAATCCTTACATCTTCTTTTATCTTTTCAAGATCAAACAGCAGCTTTTCCTGCCCGGGTTCTACCAAAACCCGCTCCACGACCGGATATTTATCTTCATACAGATCCACAAACAGACCCTCTTTTGTATAAACCGATCCCGTATCCGATTCCTGCATGGACGCTATCACAATATACGGATCCCTTCTTACCGACAGATAATTGCACATATTCCAGTGATATCCGCCCATCTTAAGTCCTTCCCGGATCCAGTTGCGGTATTTATCTGCGATCGCTTCATTCACGCTTAACAGCGCAGGAACTTCATTCCATACGAGAACATTTCCCTCTCCGATCCGGTAACATCCATTGGCTGGTTCCTTATCCATTCCAAACTCTGCAAAAAGATGTTGTGCAGGCGTGTCGCAGGAAAATTTCTGCCACCATTCCTGTAAATAATTATATGGATCAAAGTCTTTTCCAATATAAAAAAGTGTGCCTCCCTGTTTTACCCATTCCACCAGTTTGTGATGAAATTCTTCACTTTCCGGTTTCATAAATTCATAACTTAAGATCAGATACCGATATTTTCTCAGATATTCCTCATAGCGGACCATGTGATCAAAATAGACCGGCTGTATCGGTAAACCATATTTTAATAATGGCAGTGTCAGACCAAACCAGTCCGGGAATGCGCAGCATTCTTTATACGCATATTCCATTTTTTCCATGGATAAAAGAAGCTGACGTTCTTCTTCCTTTTGAAAA
>OHKN01001046.1_pt1 | contig 11455 bp, 10 predicted proteins | sample 1568841 | NCBI WGS metagenome assembly OHKN01 (sample SAMEA3879579, study PRJEB24766) | human gut metagenome | biome: human-associated habitat; feature: feces | place: USA | collected 1985/1987
ACATGCATCTCACCTTCAATCCGGTCCTTTACGGATGCTATCCTCTCAGCATTTCTGATGCCGTCCGATACATTGGCAAGGCTGCTTAAACGCTCTGCTTCCCGCTGGTCCTCCGTCTTATTGGGGTCAGGCTTTCCGGACTTTTTTTTGTCATCCTGTTCCACACACGCCTTGGCCTGCTGGGCATACAGTCCGGCTATCTGTTTGTCCAGGTCCGCCAGCTGCTTCCCGTAATTTTTCAGCTGGTCCTTGATATCATCCACCTTGCCGCCGTTTTTCAAGGTACTTTCTACCAGGTCATTCTTTCTGTCAATAATGGCCTGCTTCTGCTTTGTCAGATTCTCTATCATACTCATAAACTTTCCCTGAGGCGAGAACGTGGCCCTGTCACTGCGCCCTGTTCCGGCTGCTTTTCTGGTTCCGGCCTTATTTTTTGCAAAGGAGGCGTTTACCCTTGCCGCATTGATGATGGTGTTTTTAGGCTGAACTGAATTAAAATTAATTCTCATAGTCTTTCCTCCCGCTGGGATTTTTTGTTCCTGTCTATGTTATCGTACGGTTGCTGTTAAAGTTTACAGTCCGCGCGTCATATCTTTTCCCTCAACTGCTGCCATTATAGCCGTTCCAAAGGCAGATAGCAACCCGGGGCCGGTCACTTTCCGCCCTCGCAGTTTCAACAAATTCCGCGTTATTAATTTAACTTTTATTGACTATTTTGCCTATATTTGTTAGGTTAGTCTTTATGGATACATATCATTTCAGAAATCAGACATAAGGAGAATAAAGCATGGAAATCACCAGCCAACTGACCGCCGAGGAAAAGAGGGCTATCATCCGGGACAACGGAGGGGACAAAGAACACCTTCTGGCTATCCTCTATGAACTGCAGAACGCCTCAGGCTACAACTACATTGATGAGGAAACTGCTGCATTGGTGGCAGAGGAAGTGGGAATGAATCCCACACGGGTATATGACATCATAACATTTTACGCCATGTTAAAGACAGAACCAAAGGCCAGGTTTGTGCTGAAGGTATGCAACAGCACCCCATGCCATTTCTCCCGCTCCGAAGAAATCGCACAGATTCTCAAGGAGGAACTGGGGGTGGGCATAGGCGAGACCACAGAGGACGGACTCTTTGCCTACCACTATATCCCCTGTGTGGGGGCCTGCGACATAGGACCTGTTATCAAGGTAAAGGACACGGTCTACGGAAATCTGGACCGTGAAAAAATCCGGCGGCTTCTGGATGACCTGAGGTCCGGAAAACGCAATCAATAATTGAGGGAGAACACTTACATGGAAATAAATGAATCCGTTTTATTAAGGCGCGTGGGCAGAATGAACCCTGTATCTGTTCCTGAGTTTGAAGCTCTGGGAGGATTTTCAGGCATACGCAAGGCTCTGGCCATGGAAAAAGAAGAAATCCTGGAGGAAATCAGCCGTTCCAATTTAAAGGGACGCGGCGGCGCAGGCTATCCTGCGGGCCGGAAATGGAAAAGTTTATACAGGATTGAGGGCGATACAAAGTACATTGTATGCAATGCAGACGAGGGAGAGCCGGGCACCTTCAAGGACAGGGTGCTGTTGGAGGAAACGCCCCTAAGCGTCATAGAGGGAATGCTCATTGCAGGATATGTGTTCGGCTCCAAACAAGGTTATATTTACATACGCGGAGAGTACCGGAGAATACAGAAGATTTTTGAGGAAGCCATACGGAATGCCGTGGATGCCGGGTATCTGGGAAAGGACATCATGGGGGTTCCGGGCTTTGACTACAGCATCACCGTTGTCTCAGGGGGCGGCGCATATGTGTGCGGCGAGAATTCCGCCATGCTCAACTCCATTGAAGGGAAAATAGGGCGGCCCAGAATCAAACCGCCTCATCTGGCCGAAGTAGGTCTGTACGGCAAACCCACCCTGGTCAACAACGTGGAGACTCTGTGCTGCGTCCCCGTCATCCTTGATGAGGGCAGTCAGAAGTTCCTCTCCTACGGCACGCCTGAAAGCGGCGGAACCAAGCTGGTATCCATAAGCGGCCATGCAAAAAACAGGGGCGTGTTTGAGGTGGGTCTTGGTATTTCCCTGGGCAGCCTGATTATGGACCAGGAATACGGCGGCGGCACGTCAACCGGCAGAAAGCCCGGTTTCTTCCACATGGGCGGCCAGTCCGGCCCCATTGGATTCCCCGAACAGCTGGATACGCCCTATACCTATGAGGACCTGGCCCGGGAGGGGCTGGCCGTCGGTTCCGGCGCCATTGTGGTTCTGGACGACAGTGTCTGTATTGTGGAATATATACAGAAGGTCTTTGAATTCTTTGTCCATGAATCCTGCGGAAAGTGTACCCCCTGCCGTCTGGGAACCACCCGCATACTGGAACTGCTTACGGATTTCGTGGAAGGAAGGGCCAGGGAAGGGGATGTGGAGCGCCTGGAATACATGGCCAATCAGGTGTCCCAGCTTTCGGCCTGCGGTCTGGGCCAGTCTGTAAATGTAGCCCTGATGTCCGCCCTCCGCCACCGCAGAGGCGATTTTGAAGCGCATATAAACGGAGGCGCCTGCCCTGCGGGAGCCTGCGTATGTCATGAGAACGGGAGGAATGAAAAATGTCTCACCATGTAAATCCGGATACCAGGATACATATAGAAATCGACCATATACCATGCCAGGTCCCGCCTGAGACCACCATTCTTACAGCCGCGGCCGGACTGGGCATCCAGATTCCCACCCTGTGCTACATGAAGGAACTGGCTCCTGACGGTTCCTGCCGCATGTGTGTGGTGGAAGTGGACGGAGGACGGAAAAAGGGCCTTGTCACTGCATGCTCCGAGCACTGCACCGAGGGCATGGTTATTTCCACCCGTTCAGATAAAGTAATTGAAGCCAGGCGCTTTGTCCTGGACCTCCTTATGAGCAACCACAAGGAGCACTGCTTCTCCTGTCCGCAGAACGGTTCCTGCAAGCTTCAGGACTACTGCATGGAGTACGGCGTGGAATACACCAGCTATGACAGGGGAAAACGCGTAAATGCCCCAAAGGATACATCCAGTCCCTTTTTTGAATACAATCCGCAGCTGTGCATCATGTGCCGCCGGTGCGTACGGATATGCGAGGAGCTTCAGTGCAGGAACGTAATCAGCCTGAAGGACCGCAGCTTTGATACCATCATCACCACTGCCTACGGAAAGCCCTGGTCTGAAACCACCTGCGAATCCTGCGGCAACTGCGTCTCCCATTGTCCCACAGGGGCCCTGTCAGCCAAGGACCATAAGAAGTACCGCAGCTGGGAGGTCAGGAAGGTCAGGACCACCTGCCCCCACTGCGCCACCGGATGTCAGATGGACCTGCTTGTCAGGGACAACCGGATTGTGGGAGCAGAACCGGCCGACGGGCCTTCCAACCACAATCTGCTGTGCGTAAAGGGCAAATTCGGCTCATACAAGTTCGTTGGCTCCGGCGACCGTCTGACCCATCCCCTCATCCGCAGGAACGGACAGCTGGAGCAGGCTTCCTGGGACGAGGCCCTGGATTACATGGCAAAACGGTTCAGGGAGATTCAGAACAAATACGGCAATGACGCCATCGCCGGTTTCTCCTGTTCACGGGCTCCCAATGAGGACAATTTCGTGTTCCAGAAAATGATGCGCGCTGCTTTCCGAACCAACAACGTGGATAACTGCGCCCGTATCTGCCACTCAGCGTCTGTGACCGGTCTGGCCATGACCCTTGGCTCCGGCGCCATGACCAATCCCATTGCAGATATTACAGGGGATGTGGATGTGATTCTCCTTGTGGGTTCCAACCCCACCGAGGCCCATCCCGTGGTGGGCACCCAGATACGCCGCGCCGTCAGGCGGGGGACAAAGCTGATTGTGGTGGACCCCAGGAAGATTGACCTGACAAACGACGCAGCCCTGCACCTGCAGATTAAGCCGGGCACCAATGTGGCCTTTGCCAACGGCATGATGCACATTATTCTGAAAGAGGGCCTGGCTGACATGGATTTCATTTCATCCCGCACAGAGGGATTTGAAATCCTGGAACAGATTTTAGAAGATTATCCCCCTGAGAGAGTGGCCGAAATATGCCACATCCGTCAGGAGGACCTGATACAGGCTGCCCGGATGTACGCAGGCGCCCGCAAGGCGCCCATCATATACTGTCTGGGCGTAACAGAGCATTCCACCGGCACAGAAGGCGTCATGAGCCTTTCCAACCTGGCCATGATGACCGGTAAACTGGGCAGGCCGGGCTGCGGCATCAATCCGCTGCGGGGCCAGAACAATGTACAGGGCGCCTGCGATATGGGATGCCTGCCAACAGATTTCCCCGGCTACCAGAAGGTGGCCAACCCGGACGTCATCCACAAATTCCAGACAGCGTGGAGCGTGGAATTAAATACCAGGCCCGGCCTTACCTCCACCGAGGTTTTCCCGGCAGCCATAAAGGGCAGCATAAAGGGACTGTATATCTTTGGCGAGGACCCAATCGTGACTGACCCGGATACGGGACACATTGAAAAAGCATTAAAGAGCCTGGATTTCCTTGTGGTCCAGGAGCTTTTCATGACAGAGACAGCTGCCTACGCGGACGTGATTCTTCCGGGCGTCAGCTATGCTGAAAAGGAAGGCACCTTTACCAACACGGAGCGCCGCCTCCAGCGGGTCCGGAAAGCGGTTGAACCTGCGGGGCAGGCAAGGGATGACATACAGATATTCTGCGACGTTATGGGCAGGATGGGATATCCCTGCCATTATGAGGGCGCAGCCCAGGTCATGGACGAGATTGCGTACGTAACCCCGTCCTACGGCGGAATCAGCCACGCCAGGCTGGATGCAGGCGAAAGCCTTCAGTGGCCCTGCCCCTCTAAGGACCATCCGGGCACGCCCATTCTTCATACAGGCAGATTCTCCAGGGGCCTTGGATATTTCTATCCCGCTGTGTACAAGGAATCCAGGGAGCTTCCGGATGAGGAGTACCCAATCCTGCTGACCACAGGGCGCATGCTCTACCACTATAACACCCGTGCCATGACAAAACGGACCGAGGGCCTGAATGAAATCTGCAGCGAATCCTATATCGAGGTCAACGAGGAGGATGCTAAGGCCCTTGGCATCAGCCATGGAGACAAAGTACTTGTGTCCTCCAGACGCGGCCGGATTACCAGCACCGCGCGGGTGGGACAGAAAGTCAGCCCGCATGAGGCCTTCATGACCTTCCACTTCGCGGACGGCAATGTGAACCGGATTACCAACGCTGCGCTGGACGACCTGGCGAGAATCCCGGAATATAAGGCCTGCGCAATCCGAATCCAAAAGGCGTGATGGAAAGGAATATAAAACATGATGGAATTCACGAAACAGTATCCGGTCATACGGTATGAAGACGGCAGGGAAACGCCCTCCATGGACGAAGTGCTGGCGGAATGTTCCCTAAACGTCCACATCAACGGCCGCTTCACCGAAGTCCTTCACTGTATTCCGGAATATCTGGAGGAGATGCTCTTAGGCAGGCTTTATACCTCAGGCGTCATCTCCTCCCCTGAGGATATAACGGATTTAAACATTCATCCGTCTCTCTGCCGGGCAGACATAAAAATCCGGGAAACGGACCGTACCATGGTCCGCCTCCCGGATTCACACATCTGTCCCAATGACATACTCATGCTTTCCCAGCGCCTTCTGGACGCCTCGGAGCTGTTTCGCAAAACCGGCAATGTCCACAGCGTAATGCTGTGCCGTGACTATGCGGTCCTTTACATGACAGAGGACCTGGACCGTAGCCGCGCCTTTGAAAAAACAGTGGGCCGCGCCTTAAAGGACCGTGTGGATTTTGCAGGCACCAGCGTATATACCACAGGCCGGATTCCGCGCCCCATTGCAGAAAAGGCCATATGGGCAGGCATACCTGTCATTGTATCCCGCTCCGCACCCACAGACCTTACCCTGGAGCTGGCTGCTGAATACAATCTGACTGTCATCGGATTTGCCCGCAGAAACAGAATGAATATCTACCGTACATCCCGGGATGGTTCAGCCACCCCATCTTTTCCGTCTCCTGTCATGCCAGATATGTAATCACAGGAATGGTAAGCACAGACAGGATGGAGGTCAGCGCAATGCTTTTGGCTGAAATCCTTCCATCCGTGGCCCCGTATTCCTTCTCAACCAGCATGACCACGCTGCCCACCGGCATTGCAATCAAAAGAATAAAAATTCCATAAGAAACCTTGTCAACAGGCAGTATTCTCATAAACGGTATGCAGACTGCCGGTATGACCAAAAGGCTGATAAAGGCAAAGAGCAGCTGCTTCCTGTCGGTGACCAGGGACTTTAAGTCTGACTGGGCCACCATGATTCCCACGGTCATCATGGACAGGGGCACGGCTGCATTTCCCATGCTGTCCACAAAATCAGCTGCCGGCTCCGGCACCCGGATGTGAAAAGCAAATATAAAAATTGCCGTGATACAGGCGCCCATTCCGATATTGAGCATCTTCTTCCAGGGAAGCCCGGCCCGTTTTGCCGCTTCCTTTCCAGCGTCTTCGCAATCATCCCTTGTCCCCATAGCCAAAAGAATGCCGTAAGAATAAACCAGAAGATTATAACCAACAATATAAAAGGCCACGAATATTACAGCCTCCTCACCGTACAGGCTGCGCACCAGCGGGATTCCCATAAACCCCAGGTTGGGAAATATCATCATGAGACGGTAGCTGTTTACCTCCCCCGGCAGCAGCCTCATCATCTTTGTGAACAGACGGCTCAGGACAATGAGCACCAGAAAAAACACGGCCACCAGAACCAGGTTCTCTGCTACCATGCGGGGACTGTATGTGATTTTCTTATTCAGTACTCCGGATATGATGAGACATGGGTTAAAGATATTAATGATAACCGAGGACAGGCTTTTAGAGCCGGCCTGTGAGACTATGTGCGCCTTAAAGGCAATAAAACCTGCCAACATCATAAAAAACAAAACCAGCATCTGCCCGGCAATAATTCCTGCGTTCATTTCTATTACCTGCTTTTTATCTTAATTGTTCCATTGTAGCTGATTCCATTCTTATTTTCAATCATTACTCCATAAATTAGGTTGAGCCGGTAAGAAAGGCCCTCTGCCAATCCCACCGGCTTATTTTGTATGGTATCTATATGAAAAGCTCTGACTGCTTGTTTATGTCTCATAGTATACCGGCTATTTGTGTCATAAGTTTGACTGATTGCTAAATAGTTTCTAAAGAGACTTAAGAAAATATAACAGAATCTTTTTAATTTCTTGTGTTGACATATAATACTATATGCTGTATAGTATAACTATATTATACATTGTATAATATGACGCGACTAATAATATTGTTTTCAGAACAGAGGTGTGCTTATGATATTTAACACTGGCTCCGCGCTTTTAGACGCTATTGTGCTGGCAGTTGTCTCTAAGGATGCGGAAGGGACTTATGGATATAAAATCACCCAGGATGTCCGGCTGGCCATTGATATCTCGGAATCCACCTTATATCCGGTGCTGAGACGCCTCCAGAAGGAGGACTGCCTGGAAGTGTATGATATGGCCATTGACGGCAGGAACCGCAGATATTACAGGCTGACGGAAAAAGGCAGGGTACAGCTGAATTTGTACCGGGGGGAATGGGCAACTTATTCACAGAAGATATCCCAGATATTTAAGGAGGCGAAGCTATGACCAGGGATGAGTTTATGAAGGAGCTTGCATATCTTCTGCAGGACATCCAGGATGAAGACAAGGACGATGCGGTCCAATACTATACAGATTACTTTGAAGAGGCCGGTCCTGATAAGGAAGCAGAGGTCATACAGGAATTAGGAAGCCCTGAACGGATTGCCGCCATCATCCGTGCTGACATAGCCGGACATCTGGAGAGCGGCGGAGAATTCACTGAACAGGGATATCAGGATGAGCGGTTCCGTGATCCTGGCTATGCCATGGCAAAGCGTCTGGACCTGCCGGAAGAGCAGGAGAGCGGCGGCCAGGGAAGCGGCAGCCGGGGACAGGGCTATAACCGGGAACAGAACTTTGACCGGGAACAGAGCTTTGACCAGAAACGCGGTTTTAGCCATGGCCCGGAGCAGACTTATGCAGAGGAGAACAATGGAACTTCCAATCCCCCTCCGCCCAGGACCAGCAAGGTGATAAAGCTCATATTATGGGCTGTGCTCATCGTTGTGGCCTTTCCCGTGTTCCTTGGTGTTGGCGGCGGTCTGCTGGGTCTGGCCGCGGGAGTCCTGGGCATTCTGACAGCCATACTGGTGGGGCTGGGAGTCACCACCTTTGCGGTACTCATGGGAGGAATCGTTATGCTTCCATATGGCGTGTTCCACATGTTTTCCCACCCCCTGGACGGACTCATGACATCCGGTACAGGACTAATCCTTCTGGGCGCCGGGGCCCTGTGCCTGGCCCTTTCCGTATTGTTCTACGGAAGGTTTGTCCCTTTTGTCATACGAAGTATCGTCAATGGGCTTAGCCGCCTGCTCCACCGAAGGAGGTAATGAAAATGAAGAGATTCATAAAAATATGCGCTGTCACCGGACTGATACTCCTGTTCCTTGGATTGGGCATCACCGCTGTCTCAGCTGCTATGGGAGGACGATTCACAAGCACCCTGCCGTCCCGGATGGCCTCCAGGGTCTGGCACAATCATATGCCATGGACGCTCCGCTGGGACAATGACCGTATGGATGACTGGGATGACCTGTATAACTGGGATAATTGGGATGACCGGGATGACTGGGGTGACGCGGATAACCGGGAAGATACGGATGTCACAGACCGGGACCATGACCCTTCACAGATGGCCACGGTATCCGACCCCTCCTTTAAACAAGCCAGGAAGCTGGATTTGGATGTAGATAAGGGCGTAATACGCATTGCTGAAAAGGAGGGCATTTCCCAAATCCAGGTCAATGTACAGGATATCTATGGCCGCACACGGTGCTACATGGACGAATCCACCTTAAAAATCAAGAGGGAGTCCGGGCGCAGCCGCGGCAACGATGCTCCCCGGATTGAGGTTCTGATTCCGGCCGGAAAAGAACTTGATAAACTGTCCCTGGATATGGGGGCAGCGGAATGCAGGGTCCTGGGCATCACCCTCTCCAAACTGGAGATTGACACTGGCGTGGGAGCCGTTACATTTTCGGGCACTGTCAATGGGGATGTGGAAATTGAGACAGGAGTGGGAGATGTGACCCTGAACCTGACCGGCTCCCAGACCGGCTATAATTATCAGGTGGAATGCGGCGTGGGAACCATTGACGTGGGCGAGGAACACTACACCATGCTTTCCCATGAGACACACATAAACAACAAGGCTCCCTACACCATGGAACTGGAATGCGGCGTGGGAACCATTGATGTAAATTTTGACCAGACCCTATAGGGCCTGCCTTCAGAAAAGGAGATAACATTATGGATAAGAAATTATACCGTTCCAATATAAACAAAATGCTCTGCGGCGTATGCGGAGGCATAGGAGAGTACTTTAACATTGACCCTACCATCGTCCGCCTGATATGGGCCATATTTGCCTGCTCCGGCCCGGGAATCATAGCTTATTTCGTGGCGGCCATCATCATTCCCCTGGAGCCCAACTAAGGCCGGGACAACACCGGCCCCGGCCTAATCATCAGCCTTCTCCGGAAGCTGCAGCCATACAGACGCATAAAACATGCCGTCTTTTTGTTCAAACAGGGCCTCGCCTTTATACCGGTCCGCAATTTCCCGAATCGAGGCAGCGCCGATTCCCACCCCTTTCCGTTTTGAGGAAAGGGGTGTTTTGCTGTCAGCGTCAAAGGCCACGGTCCTTGTGCAGGTATTGTCTGTGAGGAATACAAGGCTGTTTTTATTTTTCCTGCTGATGCGCAGGCGGATGGAGCATTTTGCATCCTTCTCCCGAAGGCAGGCCTCCACTGCATTTTCCAGCAGATTGCCCAGGATAACCGTCACCTCGGTATCCGATACAGGGCAGGGTTCCGGGTAGTCTGCCTGGGCTTCAAAGCGTATTTTATGCCTGCGGGCCAGGGAAGCATAGTAGCAGACCAGGGCATTGACCACCTGGTTGCGGCAATAGATTTCCTGGATATCCGGCGGCAGCTCTGTCTTGTAAATCTCAATGTACTCAGCCAGGCCGGACCTGTCATCCCGGTCTATATAGGACTGCACCACAGCCAGATGCTGACGCAGGTCATGGCGCGCCTTTTTCATGTCCTCCATGTGGGCCGACATGGTTTCATACTGCTTTTTCTGGGCCAGGAGGCTTCGGTCCGCATACTTTAACTCCTCCTCCAGCTGGGTCTTTCTGCGGGATATCTCCAACACCTTCAAAAAAACATAAGACACATAGCAGGTTCCAAGCAGCATCAGATACCTGGAAATCAGAAACTGCCAGGAAGCATATGCATATACATCCTGCACCGTACAGTAAAGCATGCCGAACAGGGTGGAAAACAAAGGGATTTTCCACATATACCGCCACATTCTCCGGTCGTCCATCTTCAGTGCCTCTTTTACCGTATGTTCCAGGAAATGAAGTATGAAAGGATAAGTGAGGAGCAGCAGTACCACCCTGGCTATATTATATATGAGATAAGGGTGGACCTCTGAAAAATCCCAAAAAAAGCGGCTCTCAATAAAATTGGCATTGCCAAACACAAAAAAGGACCAGGCCATCAGGAGCAGGTAGGTAAACATCAGTTTCTGGAACTGTTCCCTGATTAATAAAAATGAACACGTCAGATTAAACAGCATGAAGCTGTACCGCATCAGGGTAGTCCAACGGGCGGCAGCCTCATAGCCGCCCTGATTGATAAGGCAGAAGGCTGCGCTGTTCACACACGAAACAGCCGCCATCATCAGTACCACATACCTGTACCGGATTTTCAGCTTGTCCCTGTGGACCCAGTATCTGGGAAGGCCAAAGGGCATGAAATCCAAAAAGGGAAACAGCAGCGTCATAGCTGTATCCATCATAGTAAATCCTCCTCCCTTGCCCGCCGGAACATGTACTGTGAAAACCGGCTCCTGATTTCCTTATGGTCCCGCTTGCGAAACGGAACCCGTTGGCCGGTATCCATGAGGAACTCCATCTCCTCCATACGCCCAACACGGTCCATGTTAATGATAAGCCCCCTGTAACAAGGCAAAAACTGAGGATAAGCAGACAATACTGTCTCCAGAGACGCAAAGGGTACCCGGTATCTCAGGATACCCTGCCTCCCTGTATGTACCTGCACATAATGGCCGTCCCGGTCACACCAGAGAATATCCTTTAACAGTATCCTGTCATCCCCCAGGGCAATGAAACGGGCATTTAATATCTTTTCCACCCGCGCCAGCCTCATGGTCCTCTCAAATGCTTCATATGTAAAGGGTTTTATAAGATAACCGCAGGCCCTGACCCCATAGCTGTCCACT
>OHKN01001057.1_pt1 | contig 11399 bp, 9 predicted proteins | sample 1568841 | NCBI WGS metagenome assembly OHKN01 (sample SAMEA3879579, study PRJEB24766) | human gut metagenome | biome: human-associated habitat; feature: feces | place: USA | collected 1985/1987
GACACCAAGTACGTTTGCAAGGTAAACAGCACGGTTTGTACCACCTTCGTCCGGGGAGATGATCATTAAATGGTCATTGTCGAGTTTTAAGTCATCACAGTTCTTTAAGATACCTTTGATGAACTGGTAAGCCGGCTGAACAGTCTCAAATCCTTTGAGAGGGATCGCGTTCTGGACACGAGGATCATGAGCATCAAAAGTGATGATATTGTCAACACCCATGCGGACAAGCTCCTGCAGACCAAGTGCACAGTCCAGTGATTCACGGCCGCTTCTCTTGTGCTGGCGGCTTTCATATAGGAAGGGCATGACCACATTGACTCTGTGGGCGGTTGCGGAGCAGGCCCCGATAATCCGCTTCAAATCCTGAAAATGGTCGTCCGGCGACATGTGGTTGGTATAACCGCTTACCGTATAGGGAATGCTGTAATTCATCACATCCACCATGACAAAAACATCTGTGCCCCTTACGGATTCATTGATGACGGCCTTGCCCTCGCCTGTTCCGAATCTGGGACAGCTGCAGTGAAGCAGATAGGAATCCACGTCGTAGCCGCGGTAGTGGAGGTCCTCCTTGCGGCGCATCAGTTCCTCTATATCATTGCGCCTGAATTGTACAATATGGTCGTTCACCTTGGCTGCAAGATTCTTACAGCTTTCCAGTGCGGCGATTTTTAAAGGCGCTACGGGAAGGGAATCTTTGAATACAAAATTGTTAGCCATGATAGCTTTGCTCCTTTGGAATCATCATTTGTTTGGGAATATCACATATGATTTATACCATTTCCCTTTGACCGGGTCAAGGGGTTGATACTATTTCGTCAAAAAAAACAAGACATTTTCACAAACATTTTTTAGAAAATTAACTTTGCATTTACAAAAATAAGTTATATTGCTATGATAGAGGTTAATAAGAAAGTGCTTTACAAGTCAGGTCCGGTATAGTAAAATCAAGCGGATGCGAAGAATTTGTGAAAAAGCGTATGTGCTAAAGGATATGTATCAGATGAAACCGGGAAAGAACCATAAGACCAGCTGCGAGTGCTGCGGCAATTACGTATATGATGAGGAAAATGATTACTATATCTGTGAAGTGAATCTGGACGAGGACGAGATGGGACGTTTTTTAAGAGGTACCGTAAGCGCATGCCCTTATTACCAGCCGGATGATGAGTACCGGATTGTGCGCAGGCAGATGTGACGGAAGGTCTTGAATGAGGAGGTTATAAAAACATGAGTAAACCAATAGTTGCAATCGTAGGCAGGCCCAATGTGGGAAAGTCTACGTTGTTTAATGTCATAGCGGGAGATACCATTTCCATCGTAAAGGACACGCCGGGCGTGACCAGGGACCGTATTTACGCGGACTGCGACTGGCTGAATATGAATTTTACGCTGATTGACACCGGCGGCATTGAACCGGATTCCAAGGACATCATTCTGTCCCAGATGAGGGAGCAGGCGGAGATTGCCATTTCCACCGCGGACGTGATTATTTTTATCGTGGATGTGCGCCAGGGTCTGGTGGATTCGGATTCCAAGGTGGCCGACATACTGCGCAAGTCCCACAAGCCGGTGGTGCTGGCTGTGAACAAGGTGGACAGCGTTGCCAAGTACGGCAATGACGTCTACGAGTTTTACAATCTGGGAATCGGAGATCCCATCGCTGTGTCGGCTGCTTCACGGCTGGGAATCGGTGATCTGCTGGACGAGGTGGTGAAGCACTTTGACTCGGAGCAGATGGAGGAAGAGGAGGACGAGCGGCCAAGGATTGCCGTGGTAGGCAAGCCGAATGTGGGAAAGTCTTCCATTATTAATAAGCTTGTGGGCGAGAACCGTGTCATTGTGTCGGATATAGCAGGCACCACCAGGGATGCGGTGGATACGGAGGTTATCCATGAAGGCACGCCTTATGTATTCATAGATACGGCCGGCCTGCGCCGCAAGAGCAAGATAAAAGAAGAACTGGAGCGCTACAGCATTATCCGCACTGTGTCCGCTGTGGAACGGGCCGATGTGGTGGTGGTGGTCATAGATGCAAAAGAAGGCGTCACGGAGCAGGATGCCAAGATTGCCGGAATTGCCCATGAAAGGGGCAAGGGAATTATCGTGGCCGTGAATAAATGGGATGCCATCGAGAAAACGGACAAGACCATATACGAATATACCAGAAAAATCAAGGAGGTCCTGTCCTTCATCCCATACGCGGAATATCTCTTTATATCCGCAGCAACAGGACAGCGTCTCGCCAAGCTTTTTGAGATGATTGACGTGGTGCGCCAGAACCAGAACCTGAGGGTGGCTACGGGCGTGCTCAATGAAATCATGACAGAGGCAGTGGCCATGCAGCAGCCGCCTTCAGACAAAGGAAAACGTCTGAAAATCTACTATACCACACAGGTTGCGGTAAAGCCGCCAACGTTTGTTATTTTTGTCAACGACAAAGAATTGATGCATTTTTCTTATACCCGTTATCTGGAAAACCGTATCCGTGATACATTTGGATTCCGTGGAACGGCGTTAAAATTTATCATTCGTGAGAGGAAGGAAGAACAGTAATGCTTGGGGCAAGAGTCATAGCAGTGGCAGTGGGGTATTGTTTTGGGTTATTCCAGACAGGATATATTTATGGAGAAAAGCACGGCGTGGATATCAGAACACAGGGCAGCGGCAATGCGGGAACGACAAATACGCTGCGCGTGTTAGGCTGGAAGGCTGGATTAATCACTTTTCTGGGTGATCTGTTTAAAGCGATTTTTGCAGTGCTTCTGATCCGTTTCATTTTTATCGGAAAATATCCGGATGCGGTCAAGATCTTAGAACTTTACGCAGGGTTCGGAGCAGTTTTGGGACACAACTTCCCATTTTATCTGAAATTTAAGGGTGGAAAAGGGATTGCATGTACGTCCGGTATGATCCTTGCAGTGTGTCCGCTTGCAGCGCCAATCTGCCTGATACTGTTTATTGGATCAATCGCGATTACAAGATATGTATCGTTAGGTTCTATCCTTGTTGTGACAAGTTATCTGATCCAGGTACTGATATTTGGCCACATGGGATATCTTCATGTGGATACGGCATATCTGCCGGAATTTTACATTGTCAGTGCATGTTTTACAGCGATGGCATTATGGAGACACAAAGCCAATATTAAGCGTCTGCTTACTGGAACAGAAAACAAATTTGGAATGAAAAAGAATCAGGAGGAATGACAGAATGGCAAAGACAGCCGTTATTGGTGCAGGAAGCTGGGGTACGGCACTTTCTCTGGTATTACATACAAATGGAAACGATGTGACAGTCTGGTCGATCGTGGAGCAGGAAGTACAGATGCTCCGTGAAAAACACGAGCATGTGGATAAACTTCCGGGAGTGAAATTACCGGAAGATATTACATTTACCACAGATTTAAAAGAGGCGATCGAAGGAAAAGATTATCTGATCCTTGCGGTGCCGTCTGTTTTTACGAGAAGCACGGCAAAATCTATGGCACCTTTTGTAAAAAAGGGACAGGTGATCGTCTGTGTGGCAAAAGGTATTGAGGAAAATACCCTGATGACACTTTCTGATATCGTGGAGCAGGAAATTCCTGCTGCTGATGTGGCAGTGATGTGCGGACCGAGCCATGCAGAGGAAGTTGGAATCGGACTCCCGACCACAGTCGTTGCGGGTGCAAGAAAGAAGTCTGTGGCTGAGGGTGTGCAGGATATTTTCATGAATGAAGTATTCCGTGTATACACAAGTCCTGACGTCCTTGGAATGGAACTTGGCGGATCTTTAAAAAATGTGATCGCACTTGCAGCAGGTATGGCGGACGGACTTGGATACGGAGATAATACCAAGGCAGCGTTGATCACACGCGGTATATCTGAAATCAGCAGACTTGCAATTAAGATGGGGGCAAATGCAGAAACATTGAGCGGTCTGACCGGTATTGGTGATCTGATCGTAACCTGCGAGAGCAAACATTCCAGAAACCGCAAAGCCGGCATGCTGATGGGACAGGGATATACGATGAAGCAGGCGATGGATGAGGTAAAGATGGTCGTTGAGGGTGTTTACTCTGCAAAAGCAGCAATCGCGCTTGCAAGAAAGTATGAAGTGGATATGCCGATCATCGAGGAGATCAATCACGTTCTGTTTGATGATAAACCGGCAAAAGACGCAGTGCGCGAGCTGATGCTGCGTGACCGCAGAGAAGAACACAGCAGCTTAGAGTGGGAAGAATAGGCAGGAGTAAAAATGGAACAGCAGACGATCAGAATTAAATATCATTCAAATGAAATAGAAAAACTTACCTATATTGACGGAAAGAGTGACTGGATCGATCTTCGCTCAGCAGAACACGTTGTATTAAAAAAAGGCGAATTTAAATTGATTAAACTTGGCGTGTCCATGCAGCTTCCGGCAGGATATGAGGCAGTCATTGTACCGAGAAGTTCTACCTACAAGAATTTTGGGATCATTCAGACAAACCACATGGGTGTTGTAGATGAAAGCTACTGCGGAGATGATGATGTGTGGATGATGCCGGCACTTGCAATGCGTGACACGGAGATCAATGTCAATGACCGCATCTGCCAGTTCCGCATCCAGAAACATCAGCCGGTCATCCGTTTTGAGGAGACAGATACACTTGGCAACGAAAACCGCGGCGGTATCGGAAGCACCGGAAGAGCGTAAACTATGATATATATATTTTGTGCCTTATACCATGAGGCAGAACCACTGATTCGTGAATATGGATTGAAGAAAAAGACAGATGAAACTTGTTTTCCTGTCTTTTTTTCTGAGGAAGAAAATATTCTTCTTACGGTAACGGGATGCGGAATGAACGCAGCGACGGCGGCCGTGGCGAGAATCTGTACGAAAAGAACTCCACAGCCGGCGGATTTTCTGGTCAATATCGGTACTTGCGCAAAAGTTTCTTACTCAAAAGGATCCGGTCAAACTTGTAGAAATGTATCGGAAAAAGAAACCGCAGCCGGAGATGGTCTACATTCTTCCGACAAGAGAAAAACAGTACAGGAACAGTCAGTAAAGGCAGGAGAAGTGTATCTGTGCAAAAAGATCATGGAGCATGTGACAGGGCGTACATTTTATCCGGATATTTTATACAGACATCCTTTTGAGGAAGCTGAAATTGTGACAGGTGCAATGCTTTATCATACAGAAAACAAAACAGAGTTAATCCCAAAATACGAAACGGCCATAAAAAATAGTGTGGCAGACGGTTTTCTTTATGATATGGAGGCATCTTCCATATATCAGGCAGGAGCATATTTTTTCGGTCCGCATCAGATGTCTTTTTTAAAAGTTGTGACAGACGAGGGAAATGTGCAGGAATTGTCTGCAGAAATGCTGAAACAGGGCATTGCGGGTGCAGTTCCCGGAATCCGGAGTTACCTGGATGAACTGAGGAAGATCGACGGGATAAAAAAGCTGCAGAACAAAAAAGCGATGGGGGAAGTATCGGAGCTTGCACAGAAGTTAAATGAGGATATGCACTGTTCGGCTGTGATGCAGGCCGCAGTAATGCAGCATCTGAAATATGCAGTACTTGCCGGAATTGATTATCAGGGAATCATAGAAGAAATGTATCAGGCGGGGGAGCTGCCCTGTAAGGATAAAAGAGAGGGGAAACGCTGCTTTGAAGAGTTTGGACGAAAATTATTATAATCCGTTTTTTTTTCATATTTATGTGGAAGAAGAAATAGCAGAACATCCGCGGGTAAAGCAAATCTTAGCGCGTTTTATGAAAGCAGAGATTGTGTATATCAGACATTACAAAGATGTATTCTGCAGACGCAGACAGGACTATGAAGAACAACATCATGCGCAGAACCTGATCCTGGCAAAAAAGACAGGCAGTCTGATCTATCAGGGGGCACCGGTGTGCCAGAATTTTGGAAATACTTATTTTTATTATACATCCTGTATGATGAACTGCATCTATGACTGTGAATACTGCTATTTAAAAGGAATGTATCCCTCCGCGAATATCGTAATTTTTGTAAATATCGAAGATATTTTTGAAGAACTTCACCGGATGCTTTCAGAACACCCGGTTTATCTGTGTGTGTCCTATGATACAGATCTGCTTGCATTTGAGACAATGACCGGTTATGTCAGGGAGTGGGAGCATTTTGTTCTGGAAGAAAATAAAAGATCTACATATCCGCTTAAGATCGAAATCCGTACAAAGTCGGCGAATGTGAAGCTCTTTGACGATCTGATACCCGATAAAAATATAATCTATGCGTTTACACTTTCGCCGCAGCAGATCACAAAACAGTATGAGCACAATACGCCATCACTTTTGCAGCGTGTCCGCTGTGTGGCAGATGCGGTAAAAAAAGGATTCCCGGTGCGACTGTGTTTTGATCCGATGATTTACTGCCCGGACTGGGAAAAAGAGTACCATGAAATGTTAGAACTTGTCACAAAAGAAGTTCCAATGGATCAGATCTTTGATGTCAGTGTCGGCTCTTTTCGTGTATCGCAGGATTATCTGAAAAAAATGCGGAAAAACGAGCCGTATTCTGCAGTAGTGCAGTTCCCATTTCAGAATGACGGCGGGGTTTATCATTATGGAAAAGAGCTGACAGAACAGATGGAGAGATTTCTGATCAGACAGCTTTTAGAGTATGTGCCGGAAGAGAAGATCTTCCGGTGGGAGTCGTGAGAGGAAAACAGCTATGACACAGAAATATACAGCCATCGTAACGGGTGCCTCGTCTGGTATCGGACGCGCTATCAGTGAAAAATTAGGTGTGCTCGGATATGAAGTATTTGGGATCGGGCGCAGATTTGATACGGAAGAGGATAGAGACATTGCCGGAGTACTTCAGTGTGAAAATGATTTGAAAAATGCCATATTTCATCCAATCATCTGTGACCTCACCGATACGGATAAACTGTGCGCTATCGTGAAACAGGTCACATCGGAGCACACGGTAAAAGTCCTTGTCAATAATGCCGGTGCAGCTTACTATGGTCTGCACGAGGAACTGAATCCCAAAAAGATACAGGAAATGGTCCGTGTGAACTTAGAAGCACCGTTGATCTTAACCCAGCAATTATTACGGACGCTGAAAAAAAACGGCGGTTACATTATCAATATTTCATCTGTTACGGCAAAACAGCCGAGTCCGCACGGCTGTGCTTATGCGGCAACCAAAGCAGGACTTGCATCGTTTTCGTCAAGCCTGTTTGATGAGGCAAGAAAATACGGCGTCAAAGTGACGGCGGTTTACCCGGATATGACGGAGACAAATCTGTACCGGAACGCGGACTTTACGGTGGGAGAAGAAAAAGAATCTTATCTTACCCCGGAAGAAGTAGCAGAAGCAGTGGAATATGTGCTGACGCAGCGTGAAGGTATTGTAATCCCGGAACTGGTATTAAGACCGCAGTTTCACCGGATCCGTAAAAAGAAATGATTTCAGCGGAACATAAAATAAACCTTTTATAAAAAAAGAGGAACGTCTGTATCCGTCAATCTGTACAGTTTTTGATGGAAAAGCCGTCAGTTTGACGAAAAGATGGAAAAGATGCACAGAGCACTGTGACATCCTACAAGAAAAAACAAAATTCTTTGTGTAGGAGGCATATGGTGCTTTTTGCATCTTTTTTGTATAGTATAGTTATCAAATAACGAAACACAAATATCAGGAGGTATTTAGACCAATGGCAAGTTTATCATTAAAAAACATTTGCAAAGTTTATCCAAACGGTTTTGAGGCTGTTAAGGATTTCAACCTTGAAGTAGAAGATCAGGAGTTCATCATTTTCGTAGGACCATCCGGATGTGGTAAATCTACTACACTTCGTATGATCGCCGGACTTGAGGAGATTTCCTCTGGTGAGTTCTATATCGACGGAAAGCTCATGAACGATGTTGAGCCAAAAGACAGAGATATCGCAATGGTATTCCAGAACTACGCTCTGTATCCTCATATGACCGTTTTCGATAACATGGCATTCGGATTAAAATTAAGAAAAGTTCCTAAGGATGAAATCAAGAGAAAAGTTGAAGAAGCAGCTAAGATTCTTGACCTTGAGAAATTATTAGACCGTAAACCAAAGGCTTTATCCGGTGGACAGAGACAGCGTGTTGCTATGGGACGTGCCATCGTTCGTAATCCTAAGGTATTCCTTATGGATGAGCCGTTATCCAACCTGGATGCAAAACTTCGTGTACAGATGCGTTCTGAGATCGCTTCTTTACATAACAGATTAAAAGCAACTATCATCTATGTAACACATGATCAGACCGAGGCTATGACACTTGGTACCAGAATCGTTGTATTAAAAGATGGTGTTATCATGCAGGTTGATTCTCCACAGAAATTATACAATGAGCCGAACAACTTATTCGTTGCAGGATTCATTGGTTCTCCGCAGATGAACTTCATCGATACAAAATGTAAAGTTGAGGGAGACAAAGTTTCTCTTACATTCGATAACACAACAATCGTATTACCACCAGCAAAAGCAAAGAAACTTGCAGATGCAGGATGCAACGGAAAGACAGTTGTTATGGGTATCAGACCAGAGGATATTGGAGATTCCGAGATTGAGATCGAAGCACACCAAGATTGCGCATTCGAGGCTGATGTAACAGGATACGAGTTATTAGGTTCTGAGGTATTATTATACTTCAAAGTAGCAGGCACAAGCATGACTGCAAAAGTTGATTCCAGAACAACAGCTCGTATGGGCGATCATATCACATTAGCGATCGATCCAGAGAAGATTCACTGCTTCGACAAAGAAACAGAATTGACAATTACCAACTAATTCGGTAAAATTAAACAGAACATCATTTAAAATAAAACTGGGTACAGTGATGTACCCAGTTTTTGTTCGTCAGTAAGGATGAAATTATAGATCGGATGATGGGTGGAACTAGACGAAGGGGAGATATCGGAAAGGAAATAGATTATGATTTCAAACCATAAAATACAGACAGCACTTGATGAGATAAAGGATATATCGAGAATTGATCTTGCACTTTACACGGAAAAAGGAAAGCCGGTTGCAGCAACATTTGAGCCGGAGGGAGATTTAGAAGGTGCAATCACATCTTTTGCAGATTCCATGGCTGAGAGCCAGATGCTCTCAGGATATCATTTTTTTAAGGTGATCGCTGATGGAGAGATAGAATATATTCTGCTGACCAAATCACAGGCAGAGGATGCTTATATGGTGGGGCGCTTAGCGGTCTGCCAGATCAGAAACCTTGCGGCTGCCTACATGGAGCAGTTCGACCGCAACAATTTCATGCAGAATATTCTGCTTGGAAATATGTTGGTCGTAGATATGTACAATAAGGCGCAGAAACTTCATATCGAGCAGGCGGAGCGTGTGGTTTATGTGATCGATTTAGAAGATAAGAAAGATTCCACCGCAGTGGAGCTTGTGAAAAATCTCTTTGCAACCAAGATGCGTGATTATGTGACAGAAGTGGACGAGCAGAGCATCGTCCTGATCAAGGATGTTCGCGACGTGAAGAATGAAGATGAATTACAGAAATTGGCCGATATGATTGTGGACAATATGCATACCGAGGCAATGGTGCGCGTGAGGGTCGGCTACGGCAATCAGGTGAATAATCTGCCGGATATTGCAAAATCCTATCAGGAGGCAAAGATGGCGCTTGAGGTTGGAAAGATTTTCTATGCAGAAAAAGAGACGATCGCATATCGTTATCTTGGTATCGGGCGTCTGATCTACCAGCTTCCGATGAGTCTCTGTGAGATGTTTATTCATGAGGTGTTTGGGGATGAGATCCCGGATATTTTTAATGAAGAGACAACGACGACGATTCAGAAGTTTTTTGAAAACAATCTGAACATTTCAGAGACAGCCAGACAGCTTTATGTGCACAGAAATACTTTAGTGTACCGTCTGGAGCGATTAGAGAAAATCATTGGACTTGATATCCGTAAATTTGACGATGCGATGACGTTTAAACTTGCACTGATGGTTATTTCTCATATGCGGTATGCGAGACGTCAGGATACGGATCAGAGATAGCAATTCAGTATAAAAGTAATAGATTTAGCAGGAAAGGGAAGAAAGAAATGGCAAAAACAGGCGGCTATGACGAGAGCAGTATTTCCGTTCTCGAAGGGCTTGAGGCGGTAAGAAAAAGACCGGGAATGTATATCGGAAGTGTTTCGCGCAAAGGATTGAATCACCTGATCTACGAGATTGTGGACAATGCAGTGGATGAACATCTTGCGGGAGCCTGCGATACGATCTGTGTAACATTAGAAGCGGATGGTTCCTGTACCGTTGAGGATAACGGACGAGGCGTTCCGGTCGGCATGCATGCAAAGGGAGTTTCAGCTGCGCGTATTGTTTATACGACGCTGCATGCAGGAGGAAAGTTTGATGATTCCGCTTATAAGACCAGTGGAGGACTGCATGGAGTAGGTTCGTCTGTTGTAAACGCATTATCGACACATATGGATGTATGGATCAGCAGGGATGGTTACATTCATCACGATGGTTATGAGCGTGGTATTCCGGTGGTGGAACTGGAAAACGGGCTTCTTCCGACCATTGGAAAAACGAAAAAAACCGGTACGAAGGTCAATTTTCTTCCGGATCCTGAGATTTTTGAAAAGACCAGATTCAAAGAGGACGAAGTAAAAAGCCGTATGCATGAGACGGCATACTTGAACCCGGCACTGACGATTATTTATGAGGATAAACGTGGACCGGAAGTGGAACATATTGTATATCATGAGGAAGAGGGGATCATTGGTTTTGTCAAGGATCTGAACAAAAAGAACGAGGTGCTTCACGATGTGGTGTATTTTAAGGGCGAGCAGGACGGAATCACGGTTGAGGCAGCATTCCAGTATACCAATGAGTTCCATGAGAATATTTTAGGATTCTGCAACAATATTTTTAATGCGGAGGGTGGTACGCATATCACGGGATTTAAGACGGTGTTTACCACAGTCATCAATTCCTATGCGAGAGAACTTGGCATTTTAAAGGAAAAGGATTCTAATTTTACGGGAGCGGATGTCCGTAATGGTATGACGGCGATCGTTTCCATCAAACACCCGGATCCACGTTTTGAGGGACAGACCAAGACGAAACTGGACAATCAGGATGCAGCGCGTGTCACGGCAAAAGTGACCGGGGATGAGATACAGCTTTATTTTGACAAAAATTTAGAGGTATTAAAGACCGTGATCTCCTGCGCGGAGAAAGCGGCAAAGATCCGCAAGACCGAGGAGCGTGCAAAGACGAATCTTCTGACAAAACAGAAATTCTCTTTTGATTCCAACGGAAAGCTTGCAAACTGTGAGAGCAGGGACGCGTCGATCTGTGAGATATTTATCGTCGAGGGAGATTCCGCGGGAGGTTCTGCAAAG
>OHKN01001064.1_pt1 | contig 11362 bp, 7 predicted proteins | sample 1568841 | NCBI WGS metagenome assembly OHKN01 (sample SAMEA3879579, study PRJEB24766) | human gut metagenome | biome: human-associated habitat; feature: feces | place: USA | collected 1985/1987
CATTGCCCATACTGCCGGCCTCAAGAACAAGGCGGCAAGCTTCGGGAATGGTCATGAAGTAACGGATTATCTCAGGATGGGTCACTGTCACCGGGCCGCCACGCTGAATCTGGTCGCGGAAACGGGGAATGACAGAACCGTTGGAACCCAGCACATTGCCGAAACGCGTAGTTATGAACTGAGTGGCATGGCCTCCCTCCTTCTGCAACTTCTTCGCAAGAGACTGCACATAAATCTCGCAAATACGCTTGGAACAGCCCATCACGTTTGTAGGGTTAACAGCCTTGTCCGTAGAAATCATCACAAACTTCTCGGCACCGTATTTCACGGCAAGATCGGCAACGGTGCGCGTACCGAATACGTTCACCTGGATGGACTCGGAAACGTTGTCCTCCATCATCGGCACATGCTTGTAGGCGGCCGCATGGAAAATATACTGGGGCTTGAACTCCCTGAAGATATCCTCCATGCGCGTGGCATTGGAGATGTCGGCTATGATGGTCTCGGCATCGATGTCGCGCCAACGGTCCTGAAGTTCCAGACGGATGTCATGCAGAGGAGTCTCGGCCTGGTCCACTAAAATAAGCTTGTAGGGATTGAACGAAGCCACCTGGCGCATGATTTCGCTGCCGATAGAACCGGCGGCGCCCGTAATCATCACACGCTTGCCTTCCAGATGAGAGGCAACCTTATGGATATCTATCTCGATGGGATTGCGCTGAAGCAAGTCCTCAATCTGAATTTCCTTCAGCTGCGTACGGCTCAGCGCCTGACCGTTCCACTCACTCAAGGGGGGTGCGGTCATCAGTTTGATGTTGTGCACCAGCAGGCGGTCAGCCATGTCGGACTTCTTCAGTTCCTCCATCTTGGCGGGAGAAATGATGATGGTCTGCACATCGCGGTCGTTCAGCACATCAATCAGCGTATCGTCGTTAGGGAACACCTTGACACCCATCATCACCTTATTGATAAGTTCAGGTTCGTCCGCAATGAATCCGCGCAGACGGTAGTGGTTGCGCAGATTGACACGCAATGCCTTGGCAATGTTGACCCCGGCTTCCTTGGCACCGTAAATGAACACATTGGCACTATGGGTGCCGTCGAAGTTCAGCGCCTCGAAGAAAGTCTTGACAATCACACGGGAGCATGCCATCATGGCAAAGCTGATGATATAGGACATGAACAGCACGCTGACCGGAGCCAGGTTAAACTCCAAATAGCTTTCCGTCAGAACGCTCGTTATCATCAGCAGTGCATACGACACCGTCAATGACACAAAAATGCGCATGATATCCACAAAGGAGGAAAAGCGCAGTACATTGGAATACGTACGGAAAACACGGAAGAAAATCAGGTTGACAGCAACCGTCCATAAAATGGTCTTGTCAATGGTAGAGGATTCCAAAAAAATGCTTCTGAAATCATATCGGAGAGCATAGGCCAACAGACTGGATATGACGATGATAAATACATCAATTAACAGAATAGTCCATATCGGAAGCACTTTCGCGGAAAGATACCGATGAAAAAAATTTCGCTTCATTTCGCTTGACAGTTTTGTTTTAGGCGAGGCAAAGATACACTATTTTAGTCAAAACAGACAATAAATCGATAAAAAAATGTTATAACAATTATTTATCGTCTATAAAGAAACCATCCCACCTCCCCCGTTTTAACAGTCAGAAAGCGGGATAGAAATAGTTTTGCCCCGGAAAATGCGGTATCCGCTACATCAGATTACTTGCCAACTCGCTCAACTGGCTGCGCTCCCCTTTCACCAGATTGACATGGGCAAACAAATTCTGGTCTCTCATGCGGTCTATCATATAGACAAGCCCGTTGGACTGACTGTCCAGATAGGGTTGGTCTATCTGCTGAATATCACCGGTAAACACCATTTTTGTACCTTCGCCGGCACGGGTGATGATGGTCTTAATCTCATGTGGGGTCAGGTTCTGGGCTTCATCGATAATACAGTAGGTTTCGCTCAAGCTGCGCCCACGGATAAAGGCTAATGCCTCGATGACCAATTGTTCACTTTTTTGCATATCCTCCAAGCGTTTCACTTCAGAGGAATTGGCAGCGAACTGATGCTTGATTACATTCAAATTATCGAACAAAGGCTGCATGTAAGGAGCCACTTTCTCATTGGCATCACCAGGAAGGAATCCAAGGTCTTTATTGGATAAGGCCACGATGGGACGTGCCAGAAGAATCTGCTTGTAGTCGGTAAGTTTTCCCAATGCGGCGGCCAGTGCCAGCAGGGTCTTACCGGTTCCCGCCTTACCGGTCAGGGCAACCAGCTTGATATTCGGGTCGTTCAGCACCTCAAAAGCAAAGCTCTGCTCGGCATTACGCGGTTCAATGCCATAGTTCTTTGTCTTGTTGACCCGGCAAATCGAATGGGTAAAGGGATTATAACGTGCAAGCACACTGCTGCGGTCACTCTTCAGCACAAAGCATTCGTTGGGACGAATGATGTCCTTAAAATCGAACTCGTTGATGTCCAGTCCTTCTTTGGAAGAATAAATGCGGTCTATCAGCGCAGGGTCAATACCCTCGAACACTTCATTCGACTTTTCGAATATATCCACATTGATTACCTTATCATTGATGTAGTCTTCGCACAGCAGACCGATGGAACGCGCCTTCATGCGCAGATTCACGTCTTTCGTGACAAGGATGGTTTTCATTTTAGGCTTTTTGGTGGAAAGCCAGTCCACTACCGACAGAATCTGATGGTCGGGGATGCGTTCGGGAAAGGAATCACGTACTCGGGGAGAGTCCACCATGCCTGCCACCACAAACAGACGGCCCAAGCCCTCTCCCAATGGCGCCCCTTTGGTGAACAGATTGTCATCGGTAATCAAATCTAGCTCACGGACAAACTCACGCGCATTGAAATTAATCTGCTCATTACCTTTCTTGAATTTGTCCAGTTCTTCAAGGACTACGATGGGAAGATAAATGTCATTCTCTTGAAAATTCTTCAAACAGTTATAATCGTGAAGAATCACATTCGTATCAATCACAAAATTTTTCTTAGCTCCCATACACGTTAGATTTAAATTGTTAATACCTTTGCATAAGCTTAAGATAAGCTACACTGCAAGCAATTTCAAGCAAGCTTGATTGCGTTCGGTCTGCATTATCTTTGTCGCTTTTAAAGATAACAAATTAATAGGGAGAAAGGATTGCTTCTCCGTTAAATATTATAAAAGATGGATTATCAGGACACTTTAACTTACTTATATAACAGTGTGCCCATGTTTCAGCAAGTGGGCGGCTCAGCATACAAGGAAGGGTTGGAAAACACTCTGACCCTGGACGCACACTTCGAACATCCCCACCGCAGTTTCCGCAGCATTCATGTGGCCGGTACCAATGGAAAGGGTTCCTGCTCGCATACGCTTGCCGCCATACTGCAAGAGGCAGGATACAGGGTCGGGCTCTATACCTCGCCCCATCTGGTGGATTTCCGGGAGCGCATCCGGATTAACGGACAGCCTATACCCGAGGAATACGTCATCCGTTTTGTAGAGCAGGAACGTGGCTTCTTCGAACCCCTCCATCCCTCTTTCTTTGAGCTGACCACCGCCATGGCCTTCCGCTACTTTGCCGATGAAAAGGTGGATGTAGCCGTAATCGAGGTGGGACTAGGCGGACGCCTGGACTGCACCAATATCATCCGTCCGGATGTATGCATCATCACCAACATCAGTTTTGACCATACCCAATTCCTGGGGGACACCTTGGCAAAAATCGCAGGAGAGAAGGCAGGAATCATTAAAAGCGGTATCCCCGTTGTAATCGGCGAGACCACTCCCGAAACGAAACCGGTATTTCTGGAAAAAGCACAGACAACGGGTGCTCCCATCTACTTTGCCGAGGAGAATGACCGTGAAGACTATCCCGGAATAGAATACGAACTGAAAGGGCTCTACCAGCAGAAAAATGCCCGGACCATCCTCACCGCCCTCCCGCTACTGAAAGAAGCCGGCTACCGGCTGGACGGACAAGCAGTGCGCAGTGGCTTTGCCCGTGTGGTGGAACTGACAGGCTTGATGGGACGCTGGCAAAAACTGCAGGAGTCGCCCACCCTGATTTGTGACACCGGCCACAATGTGGGAGGCATCACCTACATTACAGAACAACTGAAACAGCAAACTTACCGCCAGCTACACATCGTCATAGGCATGGTCAATGACAAGGATATACGGGGGGCACTGGCCCTGCTGCCCCGGGAAGCGACCTACTACTTCACCAAAGCCAGCGTGAAGCGAGCATTGCCCGAAAGCGAACTACAGGAGCTTGCCGAAGCAGCAGGGCTGGAAGGACATTGCTATCCTGATGTACCTGCCGCCGTGCGGGCCGCACAAGAAAAAAGCCTCCCGGAAGATTTCATCTTCGTGGGAGGCAGCAGTTTCATTGTGGCCGACTTGTTAGCGAACCGCGATGCACTCAATCTCTACTAAGGCATCTTTGGGCAGCGCCTTCACTGCCACAGCCGAACGTGCCGGGAAAGCACCGTCAAAATAAGTGGCATATACCTTGTTCATATCAGCGAACAAGGACATGTCTGCCAGGAAAACAGTTGTCTTCACAATATTCGCCATACCCAGCCCTGCCTCTTCCAGGATATGCTTTATATTCTCCAAGGACTGGCGGGCTTGCGCTTCAGCACCTTCAGCCATCACTCCGGTAGCTGCGTCAATAGGCAACTGACCTGATACAAATACCATTCCGCCGGCTTCGATAGCTTGGCTATAAGGGCCTATGGCGCCCGGTGCCTTCTGGCTGCAAATCACTTTCTTCATGATTGTCAAAGTTTGTTTTTATTAATAATCGGGTCTATTTTCTTTTTTCTCATAAAAAAATCCGAAGTATATGCAGTATTCCGGAAATCCACGCATTTTATAAATAAAACAACGTAATTTCACTCATAACCTGTTATACCTAGACTTAACTCATTTAACACGGGGGAGTTCCCCAAAACAGAGGCTCTGCTTGCGAAAGTAGAGCCTTTATTCTATCCCATCCCTTTACTTGCAATGCTTCTCTATCAAAGCATCCACATTGGGATCACCCAATTCCTTTGCCTTGGCAAAGCTGGCACAAGCTTCCTTGTCCTTCTTCATCTGCAGCTGGGCGATACACATCAGACGGTAGGCTTCGGCATATTTAGGGTCTTTCTCCAGAGCAGCCTTCAGCACATTCAACGCCTCTTCGTAACGTCCCACGCGAAGATTCACCACTGCCAGTTCGGCACGGTAGGTCAAATCTTCCGGATTCAGTTCGATGGCCTTCGCCATATCGTCCAGCGCACGCTGGTACTGCTTGGCCTTCAAAGCAGCCTGCTCACGGTAATAGTAGAACATGTCGTTCACTTTACCGTTCACGGCATTGTAATAGGCGTCATAATCCAGCATGGCATTACGCGCCTGGTCTGCATTCATACGGGCTTGGGCACGCTCCAGCAAGTAAGGGGCGGCTTCCTCCGTATAGGGCTGGGTAAAGCGGGCCACACAACTGTCCATCAGAGCCAGTACCTCTTCGGCAGGCGCCTGCATCAGTTCCTTGGTCTTGGCAGCACTGAAGAAGGTAGCCGGAGAGGCCAGAATGGTCTTATTCACTTTATCATAGCTGGTAAATGCCGACGGATAGTCCTGCTTGGCAAACTGGATGTCACCCTCCAACTGGACATAAACCGGAAGCTCGTCAATGGCTATCGCTTTCCGTACCTCGTCCAGAGCCTTGTCGAGCGACCAGTCCTTATAAACTTTCTCGGGCTTGCCCAATGCATAATTATAGATTATCTTGGCCCGGTTGTAATACACATCATCTTTCTTTGCCGCAACCTCCAAAGCCTTATCCATGTCTGCAGCAACCTTATCCATGGAAGCATCTTCACGGGACATGAACAGATGCTGGGAAGCACGGCGCAGATAACCGTCGGCACTGGCAGGATATTGTGCAATGAAATCGTTCAGAGTCTCCATATACTTCTCCGGAGACAGTTGGGAAGAAGCCATGTAGAGGAACACCAAAGCCTGCTCTTCGGTATCGGGCAATGCCTTCTTGATACCGATGCCCTTCAATGACATATCTCCATAAGACAATGCGGAGATATTCTGCGACATGGCGAAATTGGCATCAATGGCATAGCAGATGGTAGCCGTGTCTTGTCCGGAGGACTTCTGCGCCAGGCCGAAGACCTGCCCGTCCACAGTCATCAGCGGACAGCTCACCATCTTGTCCTTCAGACGCATATCGAGCGTATAATAGGAATAGTTGCCGGAAATCTTATCAGCCTCCTTTACTTTCCCGGTAGTAAAAGAACGGTCCTTCTGGGTGGAATAAGGCAGCAAATATACATCCGCGCCGACAGCCGGAGCCACAGCAGCCAAAGTGAGCGCCGTGACTTTCTTTCCGGGGATGCCGACACGGAACTTGACAACATCGTACATGTCATCAGCTCCCATAATGGCCTCCACCGGCATCTGTGCCCCGTCCGAGCTCATCACAACGGCGCGCTGGGCACCTTTGAACAAGGTGTAGTCAGAAAGCGCAATGCCATCTTCAGTGACAAAAAAGCCGTTTCCAGTATTCAGTATCTTATCGTTCTGGTCGTAAGTCACTACCGAGAAAACCGCACGTTTGGCTTTGTCTACCCACTTCGGGGCTTGTGCCACACTCCACTGAGCCAATAAACAGAGAGTGAGCATCAACAGCAATTTCTTTTTCATATCTTAGTTGGTTCTTTGTTTTACCGCTTCATAAATCAAAATGCCGGCTGCAACGGAAACATTGAGGGACTCGATGGTTCCCAACATGGGAATCTTCACCCACTCGTCACACAACGCCAGGTTGTCATAGGACACCCCCTTGTCTTCGGCACCCATAATGATACACATCGGACCGGTATAGTCGGCTTTGGTATAGTCGTAATCGCCTTTCTCCGTGGCTGCCACAATATGGAAACCACTATTCTTGAGGAATTGCAGGGTCTCTTTCAAGCTGTGTTCGCGGCAAACGGGCAAGGTGTGCAAGGCTCCCGCCGAGGTTTTCATGGCATCTGCGTTGACTGATACACTGTTCCGTGCAGGGATAATCACGGCATCTACCGCCGCACACTCGCAAGTACGGGCAATGGCGCCGAAATTGCGGACATCCGTGATGCCGTCAAGCATCACAAACAGAGGATTCTTGCCCTGCTCGAAAAGGAAAGGTACCAAGTCCTCCGTCTTCTGGTAAGTGACTGAAGAGATGAAGGCAATCACTCCCTGGTGATTCTTCCGCGTCACGCGGTTGATGCGTTCCACCGGAACGCGCTGTACCGGTATCAAAGTCCCTTTCAAGACAGCGAACAGCTCTTTTGACAAATCACTCTGAATGTCCTTCTTTACCAATATCTTGTCTATCTCTTTTCCTGCCTGAATGGCTTCTATCACGGCACGAACGCCGAAAATCATTTCACTGTTATCAACCATATATGGGTATTTACTATTTGACGATTTACTATTTACTATTTGATACTTCCAGCAATGCTCTGGCATTGTTCAGTGCGGCTTCGGTCAGCTTAGCACCACTCAGCATATGGGCTATTTCTTCCACACGTTCATCGTCGGTCAGACGACGGATGTGACTGTTTGTTTCCGTCTCGTTGTCCTGCTTGTACACCTTATAATGGGCGCGTCCGCGGGCAGCAATCTGGGGTAGATGGGTAATGCTGATTACCTGGCGGTCCTGCTCGCCCATCTCCTGCATGATATCCGCCATGCGGTCGGCTATCTCGCCGGAGACTCCGGTATCTATTTCGTCGAATACAATGGTAGGAAGCTTGACGGCACCGGCTATCATTGCTTTGATGGAGAGCATGACGCGGGCTATTTCACCACCCGAAGCTACGGAGGAGACGCTTTGCAATGTCCCGTTCTTATTCGCGGAAAACAAGAAGTTCACAGTATCCGCCCCGTGTATGCCCGGCTCTTTGCGGGCACCTATCTCTACCTGGAAACGGACATTGGGCATGCCCAACGGAACCAGCCGCGCAGCCATCTGCTTCTCCACTTCACGGGCAGCGGCAGTACGCGCCTTGGTGAGGACGGCAGCCTGCTTTTTCACCTTATTACATAAAGCGTCGCAACGCGCTTTCAGTTCCTCGATGTGCTCGTCGGACGAAGTGATGGCTGAGAGTTTGGCGGCGTATTCATCCGTCAGCGCCAGAAGTTCACCGACAGTGGAAACGCGGTGCTTCTGTTGGAGCGTATAAATCAAGTTCAGACGTTCGTTCACTTCATCCAGACGTTCGGGGTTGAACTCTATTTCATCCTCCTTACCCGACACTTCCTGCGAAATATCCTTCAACTCGATATAAGTGCTTTCCATGCGTTCGGCAAGTTCCCCGGCAACCGGATAAACCCTCTGCAGGCCGAGCATCGTATTCAGGCATTCCTTCAGCCCGGACAACAAGCCTCCTTCGTCCGAGTAGAGCGTCTGCCCTACCCGATAGAGTCCGGCCTTTATCTCTTCCGCATGGCTCAGCGTATCTGCCTCTTGCTCCAGCTCCTCCTGCTCACCGGCAGACAAGTGTGCCTCTTCCAACTGTTCCAGTTGGAAACGGATATAGTCTTCGTCCGACTTATCCTGATTGGCACGGGCAACAAGGGCCTCCAAATCCTGCTGTGCCTGCTTCCATGCTCCGAAGATATGCTGGTAAGCAAACAAGGCCTCTTCGTTATGCGACAAGATGTCCAATACATTCAACTGAAACCCCTCCTTGTTCAGCAAAAGGTTCTGATGCTGGGAATGCACGTCAATCAGCTGTTCTCCCAACTCCTTCATCTGAGCCAATGAAGCAGGCGTGTCATTGATGAATGCCCGGCTCTTGCCCGAAGCGGACACCTCGCGGCGCAGGATGCATTCTTCCTCGTACTCCAACTCATTCTCCTCAAAGAAAGGCTGCATACCGTAAGCGGAAATATCAAAACGGGCCTCGATAATGCACTTCGAAGCTCCTACACGAATGGCTTTCACATCGGCACGCTGTCCCAGCAGCAGACCGATGGCACCCAGAATAATGGATTTTCCAGCACCGGTCTCACCCGTTATCACCGAGAAACCGCTGCTGAAGCTGATATCGAGCTTTTCAATAAGCGCATAATTCTGTATGTAAAGCGAACGCAACATAAGGATATTGACGATTTGACTATTTACTATTTAAATCTTTCACCAGACGGTCTACGATGTCGGTAGCCACTTCGGCTTTGGACTTCAAGGGGTAGTCCGTCTTTCCCTGGTGGTCTATGATACTGATTTTATTGGTATCGCAACGAAAACCGGCTCCCTTGTCGTTCAGGGAGTTCAGCACGATGAAGTCCAGATTCTTGCGGTTGAGCTTGTCTTCCGCATTCATCTGCTCGTTATGAGTCTCAAGGGCAAAGCCTACGAGGAGGCGCCGTTGGTGCTCCGTATCGTTCTTCAGATTGCCTAAGAAAGCGGCTATGTCGCGGGTAGGTTTCAAGTTCAAACTCATCTCCCCGGTCTTTTCGCGCTTGATTTTCTCATCCGCCACTTGTTCGGGGGTGTAGTCTGCCACGGCAGCCGTCAAGATGGCGGCATCGGCATGGACAAAGGCGGCAGATGCAGCCTCGAACATCTCCTGCGCCGACTCTACCGCATGGTACTGGTGCATCGGGAAGTAAGTGCCTTGCTGCACCGGACCGGCAATCAGTATCACCTTGGCCCCTCTGGCGGTACATTCATCTGCCAGGGCAAGTCCCATCTTGCCGGAAGAATAGTTGCCGATGAAGCGCACCGGGTCTATCTTCTCATAAGTAGGTCCTGCGGTTATCATCACTGTCTTGCCCACCAGGTCGCCATCTTTGGCAGCAAAGTACATTTCCAGGTGGCGGATGATATTCTCCGGCTCCTCCATACGGCCTTTCCCCACCAGATGGCTGGCGAGTTCTCCCGTAGCAGGTTCTATGATGTGGTTTCCATAAGAGCGGAGTGTATCCAGATTCTTTTGGGTGGAAGGATGGGCATACATGTCCAGGTCCATGGCAGGCGCCACAAACACCGGAGCTTTGGCGGAAAGATAGGTGGTAATCAGCATATTGTCTGCCACGCCATTCGCCATCTTGCCGATGGTGGAAGCCGTAGCCGGGGCTATCAGCATGGCATCTGCCCACAGACCGAGGTCCACATGGCTGTTCCAGGTGCCATCGCGTTGGGCAAAGAACTCACTGATAACCGGTTTGCTGGTCAGGGCAGAGAGCGTGATAGGGGTAATAAATTCTTTTCCGGCAGGCGTAATGACCACCTGCACCTCTGCACCACGCTTAATCAGTCCGCGAATAATATAGCATGCTTTATAGGCGGCAATGCTGCCCGTAATGCCCAATACTATTTTCTTCCCTTTCAGTATATTTGCCATTTATTTCTGAGTCATTTCACGCAGACGTATCTTGGTCAGCGTGGCTTTGGTATTCAGGGTAAAATCACTGTTCAGAATCCAGCTGTAATAGCCGGGATCGCGCTTCAGGACATCGGATACCGACATGCCCTTGTACTTGCCGAAGTTGAATACTTCCACACCTTTGTCATCGTAGACCATACGACCGGCAAAGTCCACATTCTTGTTGAAGCTGGAATAGTCGGCAAGGAAAGCCACGTCATTCTGCAACTCCGGATAGCGGTCCAACTGCGACATCAGCACTTCGTAGGTGGCACGTGTATCAGCCTCTGCCGTATGGGCGTCTTCCAAATTCTTGCCGCAATAGAATTTATAGGCAGCAGACAGCGTGCGTTGCTCCATCTTGTGGAAAATGACCTGCACGTCCACAAACTTGCGGCGGCTCATGTCAATGTCCACACCGGCACGAAGGAACTCTTCCGCCAGGACGGGGATATCAAAACGGTTGGAGTTGAAGCCCGCCAAGTCGCATCCTTCAATGTCATTGGCAATGTTGCGCGCCACTTCCTTGAATGTGGGGCAGTCGGCTATATCGGCATCGTAGATGCCATGAACGGCAGATGCTTCGGCAGGAATGGGCATTTCGGGATTGATACGCATGGTTTTGGACTCCTCATTCCCGTTGGGATATACCTTGAGGTAACAGATTTCGACAATTCGGTCTGAGTTGATATTGGTACCCGTAGTCTCCAAATCAAAAAAGACTATCGGATTTTTCAGATTCAATTTCATTGTTTTTTCGTTTTATAAGCTCTGGCTATGAGCTATAAATTATAAGTTTGACTTACAAGCCACGAGCTACAAGTACCGTGCGGCATAATTGCGCAGCCACTTGTAGCTCGTAGCTCATAACCCGATTGCTAATATTCATCAGTCATTCAGCAT
>OHKN01001065.1_pt1 | contig 11343 bp, 10 predicted proteins | sample 1568841 | NCBI WGS metagenome assembly OHKN01 (sample SAMEA3879579, study PRJEB24766) | human gut metagenome | biome: human-associated habitat; feature: feces | place: USA | collected 1985/1987
GCTCTTTTATTACATGCCTCTTTGGATCTTCCCTCCAGTCTTTTCTGAACTTCAGCACCTTCTGTCGGATAATAATTTCTCAGAATTTCATCTTCGCTGCTGCTCCATTTTCTGTTTGCCCCGGAATAAGTAAGTCCTAATGCAGCAGCTCTTCCTCTGCAGGATTCTGCTGATCTCTGATTTAAGCGATAACGTACCTTACTGCCCTCCGCAGCATAATACTCTCTGAGTATTTTATCCTCTGCCTCTGTCCATAATCTGACATATTTCATCATATTCCATTTCTTCTATAAAACGATAATATATGATTTCTCGTTGTCTGGGAGTTAGCACATGGAGTATTTTTTTGATTTCATTAATTTGTTCGCGACGTTCTTCTTCATTGATAAAATCATTCTCTGTTATATATTGTTCTTCCATAGAGTAGAAGTTGAAGGCATAGGATTCTTCTGAACGCTCTTTACTGAAAACATTATAGATACTGTTTTTAAGAGAAATCATCAGATAGATTTTTATAAATACATCTTGTATACAGTCTTTTATCACTTCTGTGTCAGGAGTGATTTGTAATCCATATTGATACAGTAATTGAATATGGTGTGTATAAAGCCAACTATAAGCTTCATCATTGCCTTCGAGAAAAAGTTTCCATTTAATATAACTTTCGTCTTGAATTTGCATAGATGTTAATTTTTAAATTCCGGTATCTACCGGACTTTTATCAGGAAATAACGGGCTATAAAGAATTGTCTGTTTTAATACCTGTAACTTACCGTCTTTCACAAACTTTTCACCACGTTCGGAAAGATGATCAATCATAGCTTGACGAAGCTCATTTAATTGCTGTTTGTATTTTTTATCTGTTACTACATTCTTTAGTTCATGAGGGTCTTTCGAGAGATCAAACAACTCTTCTGTCCCGGTGTGAAAACGCCAGATATATTTTATTTTTCCGTCGGTTAATGCACACCAATAATTGTCAGGACTATAGCAAGTCGCATGTTCTAAATCTATGTATTTCCTCCATTGATCGGTTTTACCTTCCATTAACCGGAGTAAAGATTGACCGTCCATATCTTGCGGGATAGAACTTCCGGCTATTTCAAGGAAAGTTGGTAATAAATCACGCAATTCTACCGGTTGGGTAATTTTGTTTCCTTTAGTAAAGTGATAGCTAGCCGGCCATTTAACGATATAAGGAACATGTACCGAACCTTGGTAAGGATACGTTTTACGCCAATGATAATGGTCTCCTAACATATCACCGTGATCAGAAATGTAGCAGATAAGTGCATCGTCATATATACCTTTTTCTTTCAAAGTTTTAATTACTTTACCTATCTCTTCGTCAATAAATGTCACATTAGCATAATAGTGCCTTCGTGAGTCTTTTGCATATTCGTCACCGAAATTACCATAAGGAGCATCTTTTTTCACTTTTTGAGGATCCTTTAGTTTGGCATACGGCTTATCTTTACACCATTCTCCTATCCAAGGTGCAGGTATATCCCGGTTCGCGTATTCGTCCAATAAACGTTGGGGAGGATCATAAGGACTATGTGGACGGGCAAAGGATATTTTCAAGAACAATGGTTGGTTATTGATACCTTCGTAATTGCGAATCATTTCGCAAGCCATTTCTCCTGTCCATGCTGTGGGATGCAATCGTTCCGGAAGTTTATAAGTAGCTGCTCCATGGTCATTCCAACCGATATGAGTAGAATCCGGGTTTAAGCCGGGAGCTTGCATTTGGAACCATAATCGATAGTCACTGATAAAATCGGGACTTTCTACGCGTCCGCTTTCATCAACTAATGTTCCCCGGAATCCATGCAGAGCCTTTTGAGGATACCAGTGCATTTTACCAATGCCAAAGCTGTAGTAGTTTAAGTCTCCCAACATACGAGGCATCTCATAACGGTATTGGCTGGCTACCCTGCCGTATCCTAGCATACCATGATGCCAGGGAGAAAGTCCGGTCAATAATCCGGAACGTGCCGGTGTACTACTAGGGGTAGAAGAATAACCGTTTGTAAAGAGTGTACCGTCTTCTGCCAAAGCGTCCATATTCGGAGAAATGACAGAAGTATTTCCCATACAATTCATGGCATCTCCACGATGTTGGTCGGATACAATTAAAATGATATGAGGACGTGTTGAAGTTTGGGCAAAAAGAAGTTGCGGAAGGATATAAACTCCCGTAGTCGCAAGTAATGAGCTTTTTAATAAAAAGGATGTTTTCATATTCTAAAGGATATCGTGTTTCCCATTTGACAAAAGTACAATTTCTTTTTGAATAAAAGAAAAATAGCCGTATTTTTACACTTCTTAAGAATCTCTTGACTAGTTATAAAAAAGAGTGACGCTATCACATACGGATAACGTCACTCTTTGCTTCTTATGGCGTCATAATCCTGACCGGATATCGACACTCTTTTTTCTACTTCAATAAAAACTCATCAATTGCTTTCTTGTAAGTTGCTTTGTCTGCAGCTCCGCGGAAAAGCTGGGGATCTCCTTTCATGGGGATGAATACGAACAACGGAATACTTGTTGCATTGAACAGGGCAGCCAGTTCTTTCTGCTTATCTACATTTACTTTGTAGATTACAATTTTCCCGGCATATTCTTTTGCCAATTCTTTCATAATAGGAGCTGTTTGGCGGCAAGGTCCACACCAGTCGGCATATAAATCGATAATGGCAGGCTTGTCGCCTTTGTATTTCCACTCTTTTGACTTTTCATAATCGAAGACGTCTTTCAGAAACATTTCTTTATTCATTACGACGACTTCTCCGTTGTTACCTGTTACTTCTTTTTTACCTTGTTTGGCTTCAGCTCTGTCATTGAACGCGTATACGATTACGCTTACCATGACGAGTGCTACCATGACTAATACTTTCTTCATTCGTTATTTATCTTTTTATGTATAATGCCGTTCTATTACCCCTTGTAATTCACTGCTATGAATTACACCGGAATGTCTCCATACCGCTTCTCCATTTTTGAACAGGATAAAGGTTGGTACAGCTTGTATACGATATTTTGTAGCCAAGTCTTCATGTTGGTCAACGTCTATCTTGACAATACGGGCCTTATCACCTACAACTAATTTGAGCTCTTCCAGAACGGGTTTCATAGCTTTACATGGTCCGCACCATTCTGCAAAGAAATCAACTAAAACGGGCATCGGTGATTGTATTAAATCTTCAAATTTCTCCATAATCTTTCCTTTCTTAAAATTAAATGACAGTCATTGAAGACTGCAAATATAGATTCTATTTTATTAATATAACGGGAAAATGCTGTTTTTGTTCATCGAATAGTAACCGGAGAGTCATTCTGTTGTAATCTGAAAACGGGAGTTTTGCATATCGAAAAGTAACGGGAGTTAAAGTTATGAACTAAATAATAATCGCTATATGAAATTCTTATTTATTGTTCAAGGTGAGGGGAGAGGACATCTGACACAGGCTATCACCCTCGAAGATATGTTGCAGCGTAATGGGCATGAGGTTGTAGAAGTATTAGTCGGTAAAAGTTCCTCACGCACATTACCAGGTTTTTTCAATCGGAGTATTCATGCACCGGTGAAGCGTTTTATCAGTCCGAATTTTCTGCCTACGACAGATAATAAGCGAGTGAATCTAAAGAAAAGTTTAGCTTATAATTTATTGAAACTACCGGAATATTTCCGTAGTATGTACTATATAAATCAACGGATTAAGGAGACAGGGGCGGAAGTCGTCATCAACTTCTACGAACTTCTGACCGGACTTACCTATGCGTTCTTCCGTCCCTCTGTTCCGTATATTTGTATGGGACATCAATATTTGTTTCTACATCGTGATTTTCAGTTTCCGGATAAGAGTCCGGTCCAGTTATGGATGTTGCGTTTCTTTACACGAATGACGGCTCTTAGATCATCAAAGAAGTTAGCTCTATCTTTCAGGGAAATGGAACGGGATGATGAACATCAGATTGTTGTGGTACCTCCTTTGATTCGCCGGGAAATAACGGCAATCCAGCCGGAAGAAGGAAATTATATTCATGGATATATGGTAAATGCCGGTTTTGCAGATACAGTGGAGAGTTTTCACACAATGCATCCGGAAGTTCCTTTAAGATTTTTCTGGGATAAGACGGAGACAGAGGAAGTAGTACGGGTGGACGAAACATTGAGTTATCATCAGATTGATGATGTGAAGTTTCTTAATGGAATGGCGAACTGCAGGGCTTATGCCAGTACGGCTGGTTTCGAGTCTATTTGTGAAGCGATGTATCTTGGCAAACCGGTATTAATGGTTCCGGCGCATATCGAACAGGATTGTAATGCTTATGATGCTATGATAGCAGGGGCAGGAATTATCGGTGATTCGTTTGAACTGGAGTCCTTGCTTCGTTTTGCGGGAAAATATATTCCAAATCGTGATTTCATTTATTGGGCACGCAGTTGCGAGCGTCGGATTATTCTTGAATTGGAAAAACTGGCTGCTTCACAATCAGAAATAACTTCAATACCAACATATACTAATTATTTACCAATATGAAACTGAATAAAACAGATTATGTACTTGAACGTGCATCAGACGGTGGCTATTATGCTTGGCTGACTGTAAATATGCAATGTAATGCTTATGGAGAGTCTCCTGATGAGGCTATTCGGAACCTGGAAGAATCAATGAATGAGATAATTGATGAAATGTATATGGTGGAAGACTTTGTCTAATGAATAATGTGAAATGAAAAACGGATAATGAAACAGAACCCGGTTTCATTATCCGTTTTCAATAAATGATTTTTCTATTGTTCACAGATAGTCAGTTCATCAATGATATGGGATGCTCCCGCAAATTTATCTATGATAAACAGAGTATAACGAATATCAACGCAGGCAGCGCGCTGTGATGAAGGTCGGAAAGCGATATCACCTGTCAGTCCTTCAAAGTTACGGTCAAAAGCAGTTCCTATCAACTGGCCTTTACTGTTGAAAACCGGACTACCGGAGTTACCTCCTGTGTTGTCGGTGTTTACAATAAAGCAGACCGGCATCTCACCGTTTTTGCCGTACTGTCCATAGTCTTTAGAGTTATACAACTCTTTCAACTTTTGCGGTACTACAAATTCCCAGTTACCCGGATCCTCTTTTTCCATAACTCCTTTGAGAGTGGTATGAGCATCATACACTACACCGTCTGCAGGTTCATAAGGAAGCACTTGTCCGTAAGTCAGTCGTAAGGTTGAGTTCGCGTCCGGATAAATAGGTATTCCCTTTTCTTGTCTCATATTCATCATGCCTTTTACCCATACTTTATGAGCGGCATCATAATTCTCATTGGCTTCTTTCATGGCAATGGCAGTTTTCAGAATGCCGTTGGTAATTGAATATTTGAATAGGATCATCCAGTCATATCCGATTTTATATAAACTAGGCTTTTTGATGAACTTCTCAAAATTCTTTTGATTACCGAAAATTGAGTTATCAAAGCACGCATCTACAAATGCATCTATGTTGCCTTTGAAGCGGGAGTCAATGATTTCGAATATATTGATTCTTTGTTCTGCCGGAATATAGTTAGCATAAGTTTTGAGCATTTCTTTAGCTACCATTCGTTCTACTTCCGGGAAAGGAACAGAAGCAAAATATTTTTCACCTTCCTGTTTCAAGTTTTGGGCAGCTTCTTTTATTTTCTCTTTATCTTTTGATTTTAGTGCGGTGGCCAGTGCTGTTGTAGAGGGGATGCGCATAAAGTCGAGCGCTGTGACAAGTGCTTCGTTGATAGCCTGTTGGTGATATAATGCGTCACGTCGGTGAGCTACAATAGAGCGAATCTCGTCAAAAGCTTTCTGATAAGAGTTATCTCCTTTTTCACGGCCGCGGGCCAATAGTTCTTCTTGCTGCGCACGTTTGGTATCCAATACTTTAAGACGCATCAGCCCTTCGTTCATGCCAATAGCATTCTTCCAATAGTTGGCTGATGATGCATATTTGCTGGCGTAATGAATACGCACAGCAGGATCTTTAAGCATTTGTTCCATAAGAACTTTCTGACGGGCACCACGTACGTGCTGACGCATAAAGTTAGTTGTCTGCATCCGTTCTTCTACTTCGTCGGAAATCATGTACCGCCAGTTACGTCCGGGAAATCCCATGACAAAAGTGAAATCACCTTCCTGTACTCCGGCAAGGCTAATGGTCAAGTGTTTCTTTACGTGCAAAGGAACATTGTCTTTGGAATACTCTGCCGGTTTTCCGTTCTTATCCGCATAGATACGGAAAAGGGAAAAGTCGCCGGTGTGACGCGGCCACATCCAGTTGTCAGTATCCGCTCCAAATTTTCCAATAGAAGAAGGAGGGGCACCTACCATGCGAATGTCGCTATACACGGTTTTTACAAACAGATAATATTTATTTCCTCCATAAAAGGCTTTGAGTTCCAACTTGGTAGCAGGAGTTATTTCAATGTTTTCTGCTTTTGCAAAACGTTCTGCTACTTTGTTGAGGTAAGTCGGAGACAGATAATTAGTTCCTTCCGGGTCTTTGTCTTTCTTTAGTTGTTCGTTGACGTAGTCGGTTACATCAAGAATACGGTCGATAAAAGTAACCTTGAGTCCTGGTGTAGGAAGTTCTGCGTCGCGGTTCATTGCCCAAAAACCTTCTGTCAGATAGTCATGCTCTACATTACTGTGTTGCTGGATAGCTCCATAACCGCAATGATGATTAGTCAGCACCAGCCCTTCGGAAGAGATTACTTCTCCCGTACATCCTCCTCCGAAGTGTACGACAGCGTCTTTCAGAGAAAGCCCGTTCGCATTGTATACTTCTTCAATGGGAATCTCAAGACCTAGTTCTCGCATGGCAATCTCATTCTGAGTTTTCAGATCAGGTAGCATCCACATACCTTCGTCGGCGTGGATGCTAAGAGTTGCCAGAGAAAAAATAGCAAATAGGATTTGTTTTCTCATTTATTCTACGATTGTCATTTCATTAATCAGGTGTCCGCAGTTTCCTAGTTTTTCAAGGATGAACAATACATAACGGATATCCAGGTTGATACAACGTTGCAGGTTATTGTCAAAGTTGATATCGCCACTCAATGATTCCCAGTTGCCGTCAAAGGCACAACCGATCAGTTCCCCATTCTCATTCAATACTGGGCTTCCGGAGTTACCTCCGGTAATATCGTTTGTAGATAGGAAGCAGACAGGCATATCACCGTTGGGTAATGCATAGCGACCATAATCTTTCTTCTCGATCAACTCTTTCAGTTTGGCGGGTACTACAAATTCGCGGTCTTCCGGATTTTCTTTTTCAAGAATACCTTTAGTTGTCGTATAGTAGTTGTAGTGTACTCCGTCTTTCGGATCGTAAGGTTTCACGTTACCGTATGTCAGACGAATGGTAAAGTTGGCATCCGGATAAGAAGGAACTGGCTGTTTCATTTCGCCAAGACCACGGATATAGGTCTTGTGAAGTAAAGTCAACTCTTTATCCATATCTTCTAATTGAGAAACAATTTTCTCAAATTGGTCATATTTAGACTGACAGTATTGCAAAGCCAAATCATTATCGATAGCCTTTACAGACGGTTTCTTGACAAACTTCTCAAAGTTCTCACGGTTAGAGAAAATAGAGTTGTCATACATATCATCGACAAACTTGTCATAGTTACCTTTATATTTCTGCTCAATGACTTTGTAGATAGACAGACGCTGGTCTGCCGGAATCATTTCTGCATAAAGGGGAAATAAAACTTTAGCTACTTTACGGTCTACCTCATGGTCATAGTCCTTATTGTGAATACTTTCATACGTATCTTTCAGCGCTTCGATACGTACTTTTATCAGAGAATCATTCTTCTCTATCAATGCTTCACGTGTCTTAGCCAGCATGACACTTCCAAATTCGATTGCTCCGAAGAACGTTTCTCTCAGACAGGTGAACTGATAGTTGAGAGGTGCTGTCTTAGCTACCAGATCATCTATTTTTTTCACTACCGTTGCATAATCAGCATTATTCTTTTCCTTTGCAAATTCTGCAAATTTAGCTTCTTGCGCAGCTTTCGTACCCAATACATCGTTGTCGATGATTGCCTTGTTCATTCCGATAGAATTTTTCCAGTAGTTACTGGAACCGGCATATTTGTTTGCATACTGGATGCGGATTTTATCACTTGCATTCATCACTTCCTTCAATACAGCCAGACGGGCACCGCGGATACGGATACGCGGGTCGTTTTCCGATTCCATGCGTTCTTTTACTTCCGATACGGTCAGATAACGGCTTGTACTTCCGGGGAATCCCATAATCATTGCATAATCTCCTTCTTTCAAACCTTTGAGCGAGATAGACAAATGTTTTTTTGTTTTCAAAGGAGTATTGTTTGCGCTGTATTCTGCCGGTTCTCCGTTAGCATCCGCATAAATACGGAACATGGAGAAATCACCGGTGTGACGGGGCCACATCCAGTTATCCGTTTCGCCACCGAACTTACCGATAGAGGAGGGGGGAGCGGCAACCATACGTACATCCGGATATATTTTCTTATAAAATAGATAGAATTTGTTTCCGGCATAAAATGGAAGTGCTTGTGGAACGATTCCTTTTTTATCTTTCAGATCGCTTTTATTGTAAAGCTCGTTGGCCAGTTTCTGAAGAAAAGCACTACTGAAAGATTCAGATTCGGTAATTTCTTTAGCGGCAATCTTTGCATTGACAATATCCGTGATATCTTCGATACGTTCGATAAATGTGAACTTCAATCCCGGAGTCGGAAGCTCCTTGTCTCTGGATGTAGCCCAGAAACCGTCTGTCAGGTAGTCATGTTCTACGCTACTGTGCTGCTGGATGGAAGCATAACCACAGTGATGATTTGTCAGAATTAAACCTTCAGGTGAGATAATTTCCCCCGTACATCCTCCTCCGAAGATACCGACTGCATCTTTCAAAGAGACGCCGTTCGGGTTATATAAGTCCTGGGCTTCCAGTTTCAATCCTTGTTTTTTCATCATATCTATGGAATGTTGCTGTTGCATTAATTGCAATAACCACATACCTTCATCCGCTTTAGCGGAGCACACGATGAGCGCTGTCAGCGCTAATAAATAAAGTCTTAGTCTGTTCATTTTTTAATGATAAAATTTGAATATATGATTGTTAGTCTTCAATTTCCAATTCTCCGTTTTTCAATGCTTCCATAATATTGGCGGGCGGACGTTGGTTCATCAGTTCGTTTTTCATGTAGTCCATGTAGGGAGCTACATGTTGGAAGAACTGATAGTATCCTTTACATAAGTAATTCAACCCGGGTTCGCCGTCGGCTGTCTGGCTGAAACGGTTCTTGGGACATTCTCCGTTGCAGGCAAAAAGGAAATCACATTCTTTACATTGGGTGGGTAGAGATTGATATTTCATGTTTCCGAACTTGTGTTGACGTTCGCTATGCATCATTTCTACAAGTGTCTGGCTGTATATGTTTCCCAGTTTATATTCAGGGAATACAAAGTGGTCGCAAGAATAAACATCCCCGTTGAATTCCATAACACCAGCGTGTCCGCAGGTCTTCGCCATTGTACAAATGCCAGGTTGTTCACCTACCCAGTTTGCTAAGGTGGAGTCGAATATCTGTATGTAGTATTTGCCTACATCTTCTTTCACCCATTCGTCGAAAAGGGTACAGAGAAATTTACCCCATTGTTCGGGGGTGATAGAGAAATCTGCCAGTTCACCTTTTTGGTTTTCTGCAAGAGAAGCGAGGTGGCGGCCGTCCTGATGTTCAAGGATACGTTCAACGATAGGTGCAAATTGGATATATTTGCAGTCTATCTCCTTGAAGAAATGATAAAAATCCAGTGGATAGTCAGCATTGAAGTCATTAATAACCGCCATTGCATTCCATTCTACACCATGTTTTTTCAGAAGATTAATCCCTTGCATCACTTTGACGAAGGAGGGCTTCCCCATTTTATTTTTACGATATTCATCGTGAAATTCTTGAGGTCCATCAATCGAAACGCCTACCAGCCAGTTATTTTCTCGGAAGAACTCGCACCATTCATCGGTCAGCATGGTTCCGTTGGTTTGGATGCAGTTATCGATCGTTCGTCCGCGGGCGTATTTCTTTTGCAGTTCCATAGCCTTTTTGTAGAAGGAGAGCGGGCGCATAAGTGTTTCTCCTCCGTGCCAGGTGAAAAGTACCTGTGGCATGGTCTGAGAGTTGATGTACTCGTCGATGAATTTTTCCAAAAGTTCATCGCTCATTACGTGTTTCGGGTTGTCTTTGTATAGATTCGCTTTTTCCAGATAGTAGCAATAATCGCATGCAAGGTTACATACGGCACCTACTGGCTTTACCATAACGTAAAGCGGTTTGGCAAAAGGAGCATAAGTTGATGTTTTCATAGCTGCAAAATTAGATAAACTAAATGAAAAAAAGCGCCTTATACCTATGTTTATAAGGATTATTAAAGAAAAGACTCTTACAAGTTTTAAATATTGATAAAATGTTTCTTTGAAGTCCGAATCAGTTGTACCTTTGTACCCGGAATTTAATGAATGGACGAACGTGAATAAAATTTTGCCTTTTTTACTTCTGCTTCCGTTTCTGGCTTCGTGTACTAGTAAGTATAGGATAGAAGGAACATCTTCAGTAAACAGTCTGGATGGAAAAATGCTGTATCTAAAGACCATGCGTGACGGGGAATGGGTGAAGCTGGACTCTGCTGAGGTAGTGCATGGACTGTTCTCTATGAAAGGAAAAGTAGACTCCGTACAAATGGTGACGCTTTATATGGATGATGAGAGTATCATGCCGATTGTATTGGAAAGCGGTAAGATTAAAGTTACCATTAGCAATACGGATTTAAAAGCAGCAGGAACTTCCTTGAATGCAGCACTGTATGACTTCATTGACAAAAGAAATGCATTGGAAGAAAGTATTGGGGAGCTGGAACAAAAGGAAACTCGTATGGTAATGGAAGGGAATGATTTGGAAGAAATTCATGCACAGCTGATGGTGGAAGGTGATTCGCTGATGACGGCAATGAACCAGTATGTGAAGACGTTCATTTCAGATAATTATGAGAATGTGTTGGGACCTAGCGTATTTATGATGCTTTGTAGTTCTTTGCCATATCCTATTATGACACCTCAGATTGATGATATCATCAAAGATGCTCCTTATTCTTTTAAGAGTAATAAACTTGTGAGAGAGTTTTTGTCTAAAGCAAAAGAAAATATGAAGTTGATAGAAGAACATCAACGGTTGGAGCAAAATACATCAACGAATAAATAAGTCAGGAGATTTTTTTGTATATTTGATGTAGTCTGAAGGTATTTAATTG
>OHKN01001076.1_pt1 | contig 11233 bp, 12 predicted proteins | sample 1568841 | NCBI WGS metagenome assembly OHKN01 (sample SAMEA3879579, study PRJEB24766) | human gut metagenome | biome: human-associated habitat; feature: feces | place: USA | collected 1985/1987
CACTCTTGGCAGGTGCAATGGTTTCATGCAGTACAGAAGACACCGTACCTTCTACCCAGAACGATAAGGTAGCCGTGCAGTTTACTGGTGGTATTAGCGTAAACACCCGTGCTGCCGGTTTAGCATGGGCTGAAGGTGACAGGATTGGTATCTTCATGACAGAAGCAGGCAAGACACTCTCTGCGGATGTAATCAAAGAGGGTGTTGACAATGTTTGCTATCAGTCAAATGGAAGTATAGCCTTTTCACCTGTTTCTGGTGGTAAGACTGTTTTCTTCCCGATAGATGGAGATGTGGACTTCTATTCTTACTATCCACAGACCACTGTCAATGACTACAAGGTTGCACTTGATGTAACAGACCAAACGAAACAAGAAACTATCGACTTCATGTATGCCAAGACAGAAGGCTGCAACAAAGCTACGCCACAGGTTGACTTGAAGTTCTTCCATAAGTTAAGCAATCTTGTTTTGGATGTTCAACCAGGTAACGGTCTCACGCAAGAAGACCTTAAGAATATGACTGTGACAGTGAAAGGTCAGAATACCAAAGCCACTTTCAATCTTGTGGATGGAACTATCTCTGGTGAAGAAAATCCTGCGGACATCACGATGAAAACTACCGAAGCTGGCAAGCAGTATGAGGCAATCCTGCTCCCTACAGAAGAAGCAAGCCGAGTGATAGAGTTTGACCTCAAGAATGGTTACGACGCTCCTTTCGTATGGACAATGCCTGTAAAACTTGAGGGTGGCAAAAGATACCACTATACAGTAGTAAAATTGAGTCGTTCTGCCGTTGAGATTTCTGGAACCATTGAGCCTTGGATAATGGCAGGAGACAATAATGAACATATAGCACAATAACAACTCTTAAATAACAAGAGATATGAAGAAATTTAGATTCTTATACATCGCTGCCGCAGCATTGCTGTTTGCAGCTTGCACCAACGAAGAAGACGGTATTGGCAACAATGGTCCTGTTGCTGCTACCGTACAGGCGGATATTTCCAACAATATCAAAACCCGTGGAACTGCAGACAACAACAGTTGGACAGCAGGCGATGCTATTGGTGTGTACGTTACTTCTACAGGAAACACCACAGGAACAAATGTAAAGTATGAATACTCCGAAACTGGTGATTTCGTTTCGGCAAATCCTATTTATTTTAGAGATAGCGAGGAACAGACATTCAGTGCGTATTATCCATACATTGATGACCCCAATAATGACAAATTCGATGAGGATGGTTGGTTAAAGAATGATTGGACTATTGATTACAGCAATCCAAGTAATACCTTATTAGCAAACGATTTTCTCTTTGCCTCGGGAGCAACAGCCAGCAAAGCATCGCCAATGGTTAATTTCATTGACTTGAATAATGTGGGTGAATCCTTGCCAGAGAAAGACCATCGCTTTAAGCACAAGATGAGTATGATAGAATTTACGGTCAGTGCAGGAGAAGGTATTGAGAGCAGGAAGAGTAATCTTCAAAGTATAACATTGGACAAGATAAAGACACAGGGTAAGATAAATGTAAAAACAGGTGCGACAGAAGTCACAGGGACTTCTTCCCTAAAAACCTTACCAGTAACAGGTCTTTTGACCGATCTCAGGGTCTGCAAGTTCATACTCTTCCCGCAACAGTTCGAAAACAAAGAATTGACCATTAGTTGTAGTGTGTTGTATAACGAAAATACTATTAACAATTATACAACAAAGATACCCCTACCAAATGGATTCGAAGGTGGTAAAAAATATACTTATACTATCACTGTTAGAAATAATAGTATAGTAATAGGAAATGCAAGCATAACGGGTTGGGGTATTGGCATAGACAATGGATCTCTCGATGCAGAAATAGAATAGTTATGATAAAGAAAATACTGACATATTGCGCAGAGCAACTCAATAGCTATCTTGGTCGATACTACCATCGACCACAAGGGCTTGCAGAAGTTGGACATATAGGTCAAAGAACAGGAGAAACTCCTAATAAGGTAATCGTTTCATTGGTGAATGTGGAACGAGAAACTGCAGGAGGTATCTCAAACAATGTTCAGACTTATGGTGGCAGCTTCACATCCTCTTCTGCCCCATTCTTGCTGAATCTGAAAGTAATGTTTGCGGCTGTTTTTGAGGAAAAGCAATATGCGGAATCATTGTCAGTATTTTCCAAGGCATTGGCGTTCATACAGTCCCAGCAGAAGTTTATGGTTGACAATGTGAAATATACTCTAACTTTGGAAACAGTATCCACATTTGACTTTCATAACATTTGGACAACAATGGGAGGGCAATATTATCCTTCTGTTGTGTGTAAACTCACTGGAGTTGTAATTGATTCCAATGAAATTAAATCAAGCGGTTCAACTGCTCAGAACACAGAAGTACAAACATAAAATTGACAGCATGAGTACATATCGTTCATTATATAGCTTTCGTATAGAGCATGAATACTTTGAGGATAGTAACGGTAATGCCTTGATGTGTTCTGTCCTACCTTCAGCACAAAAGCTGATGGCGCAACGAGGTTTGCTGTTTCGACAGACTGACGAAAACGAATGGACGATATTGTATGATACGGAAAATGCAGGTTTAGATACCGAATCTGACATCATTGAGTTTGGAGTCTTGATGTCTGAACCTGCATTTGTTTTTTACACCGAATGGCAAAACTTCAATCCAATGGTTGCCTATCAGATAGACTTACCGATTGGAAAGTCCGAAGTTAATGCTACAGACGTGATAACTGAAATAGGAGTGAAAAGGAGTTTTGGAATACCATTTTGCACTATAATGATTCATTTGACAGAAGAGTTATGGCAAGCAGCAAAGAAGGATGTTCCACTGAAGAACACTCTAATATTCAAAACTCCTGAGCGTTTTTGGGAATATGTCTTCATTTGTCAAAATACGAATAGAGAAATATCCTCAGAATACTTGAAATTGGAAACAGACAAGGAAATACTAACGTTTAGATCATTTGAAAGGACAAATGAATTTGGAAGAAACGCATTCCGCACCGTGTCGGAGAAAGCAGTGCCGATGCGGGAACGCTATGACATAAAATTGAATCTGATTGTTACCCACGACAAAGAGCAAAAACAATATTTGCTGAGAAATATAGAGCATCCTATACCAGGTCAATTCAAAAGCAAAGCGGATAAATTGAGACAAGTCTGCTATTTTTAGTAACCAAATGCAAAATGCAATCTGACTACAGATGCTTTTGTTTATCAAAAATCATCAATGCGTATGGCACAAATGAAGACCCCAGGCGTTTACATTCAAGAGAAGAACGCTTTTTCGACAAGTGTTGTCGAGGCCGCAACCGCCATCCCCGCTTTCATCGGAATCACAGAGAAGGCTGTTAATGGTTCGGAATCCTTGGCTAACAAACCTTGGAAAATCACCTCAATGACTGAGTTTGTTCAGTACTTTGGAGGTGCACCCAAACCAGTGTTCAATCTGAGCATAGCCACAGATTCCAACAATGCTTTATATTGCAAAGAAATTGTCGAGGGGCAATACTTTAAGGTGTCAAAGCCTTCTGCCCTTTATACCTTATACTATAACATGGTCATGTTCTTTGCGAATGGAGGCGGAACTTGCTATATTGTATCTGTCGGAACTTATAAAAAGGGAGAAATCGACAATGCCAATATAAAATTAGCCTTAGACTCGTTAAAGAAGATTCGTGAGGTAACTTTGATTGTCGTACCAGAGGCTGTTAATACGGCAAAAGAAACCTGCAAGAATATTCAAACGGATGTGATTATGCACTGTGGTGAAATGCAGAATCGTTTTGCAATCTTTGATGTGCATCCAAAGGAAAAAGATGAAGACCCTATATCGCAACAAATAGAAGACTTCCAAACAGGCATAGGTTCAAATTATCTTTCTTACGGTGCTGCATACTATCCTTATTTGAACACTTCTGTTATAAGTGATAAGGATATTGACGGAACGGTACTCAGATGGGAAACCGCTCCTAAATTGGAATCTGTATTTGGAGAAAACTCTAAACTTCAAAAGTATTTGGATGATTGTTTCAAGATTGAAGAAGGAAAAGAAATCACCGATACAGCGCGCAACAATGCACATAGTGCACTTCTGATAAATTGGGATGAATATAAAAATGCCGCCAACAAGGTTAAGGAATATCTCAATCTACTTCCTCCTTCTGCTGCAATGGCTGGTATATATGCAATGGTGGACAACACCCGTGGTGTATGGAAAGCTCCAGCAAACGTTTCTCTCAATTATGTAAATAGTCCTACAGAGACTATAAGCGACCTTGAACAGGAAGATCTGAATATGCCAATGAACGGAAAAGCGATTAATGCCATTCGTACATTCCCTGGTGAAGGTATTAAGGTTTGGGGTGCTCGCACACTTGATGGAAATTCACAAGACTGGCGTTACATTAATGTACGTCGCACCATGCTTTTCATCGAGGAATCCGTAAAGAATGCAGCCAAGGCTTATGTGTTTGAGCCAAACGTTTCTAATACATGGCTCAATATGAAGTCTATGATTGGTAGCTTCTTAAATGGTGTATGGAAACAAGGTGGCCTTGCAGGTTCTGTTCCTGAAGATGCATATTCTGTTCAAGTGGGACTTGGAGAAACCATGACGCAAGACGATGTTCTCAACGGAATCATGCGTATTACCGTGTTGGTAGCCATTACTCGTCCAGCAGAATTCATCGAGATTACCTTCCAACAGCAGGTGCAAAAGAGTTAAGGAATGATTTAGTAATTGATTAAAAACAAGATATTATGGCAGAGACTGGTGCAACACAAAGCCAAAACACTTGGCCGGTACCTGAATTTCACTTTAGTGTGGAAATTACCAATGTAGGAGTTATTTCATGCAAAGAGGTTTCAGGACTTGAGACTGAATTTGACGTAATCGAATATCGTGCAGGCGACTCTCCAGAGTTTACAAAGACGAAGCAGCCTGGTCTGCGCAAGACAAGCGACATTACCCTCAAAAAGGGAATCTTCATGAGTGACACCAAGATGTGGGACTACATTGGACAAGTGAAGATGAATACTATTCAGCGTGAGACCATCACCATCAAGCTACTTGATGAGTCTGGAAATCCTGTCCAAAGCTGGCAAGTTGTAAATGCTTGGCCGAAGAAAATGCAAGTAGAAGGTTTTAAAGCAGAAGGTAACAGCGTGGCAATGGAAACTATGACGCTCGCTCACGAAGGAGTCAAACCTATTTAAATTTAGAAGAAAATGTCAGCAAATACCAACAACTGGGCACTTCCAGTGCTATTCCACTTCAGCGTAGTGTTCAAACTGCCAAGTGGTGATGTCATAGCCTCCTTTAGGACGGTAAGTGGCATAGAACAGGTGTTGGAATTGCAACAACAGGCTCAGCAAGGAGACAATGACCTATGGTTGCCAACAGGCGTAAGCCATAGTGACATTGTCCTTGCTCGGGCACTCGAACCTCTCTCTGACAATATCAACACGTGGGTGACTGACTGCATAACCTTCAAGGAAACAAACAAGAAGATAGAGCCATGTACATTGATTATTTCATTGCTTGACGAGCAGAATAATCCGATAAGTTCCTGGGAATGTCTAAGAGCTATCCCATATAAATGGAAACTTGACGATTTGAATGCGGAGAACAGCAGTTTGGCGATAGAGACATTAACACTTAAACACAGTAAACTGAGGAGGATTAAGTAATGCCAATTGTCATCAAGGAAATCAGGGTGAATACAGTGGTGGAGAAAAAAGTCATCACTCACCAAGAAATATCAGAGGAGATTTATCACAAGATAAAGAATGAGATATTAGAAGAACTCGAATGCCATGTAGATGTAAATCCACAGGATAAGAGGAAAAACAATCGCTAACATTTGTAGCTTATGGAACATCTTATAATACAAGCATATTCTGATGACAAATTCAGAAGCAAGCAAGGTGGACAGATAACGATTTTACTGAATCCTGAAAATATCAAGACAGGAAAGGGAATACGTTACAATAAAGACAAGCAACTGGGAGCGATCGGCAAGAACAACATCTTTGATAGATATGACTCAGAAAACCTCTCATTCGATTTTACCATTGACTGTACAGGTGCTGTTGAAGGAACACTACAAAGCGATACTGCTACCGCCAAGGTCAAAGAGATAGAGGACAGCGTATATTGCTACAATAGCGAACTGCACAGACCGTCCTATGTAGAAATAGTTTATGGCTCGGTTATGTTCAAGGGACAGGTCGCCAAGATGAACGTAGATTATTCTTTGTTCAATGGCGCAGGCGATGCACTTAGGGCAAAAGTTGGAATGGAGTTCGTTGGCTATATGGCAAGCGATGAGGAACGCAAGAAATATCCCAAGAACTCTCCTGATATGTCTCGTCTCATAACAGTCAAGGATGGTGATACGCTTGCCAAACTTTGCTACGAGACATATGGTGATTCTACTTTGGTTGCACAAGTGGCAAGATTTAATAATCTCAACGGATTCAGAAACATTCCAGCAGGAACAGAACTTCTGTTTCCACCATTGAGAAAAAGTCAATAATATAACATATAAGGAATATGGCAGACTCTCCATCAAAATACAAGGACAGAATCGTTGCATGGACTATCAATTGCGACGGCAAGGCATTGGACGACTCCTACAAGTTGGTTTATGCCCAAGTACATCTTGCCATCAATCGAATAGGAAAGGCTACATTGAAGTTCTATGCTGGCGATATGGATAAGCAGACTTTTGATGAGACTGATGCCAATTCTTTCAAACCAGGAACTACCATACGCATTGATGTTGGCAACATTGACAAGCAAAACACAATCTTTGAAGGTGTTATACTTGAAATAGGTATAAAAATGGGGCGAAACTCACGCTCCATGATGATAGTGGAATGTAGGGATTATGCTTATCATGCGACACAAGGACGTAAAAATCGGATATTCGAGAAAAAGAAGGATTCGGAAATAATAAAGGACGTTATGAAAGCATACGGTATGGTAAATGTCGATGCAACTTCTTATCAACATCCCGAAATGGTACAATATTACTGTTCCGATTGGGATTTTGCCTTGTCGAGGGCTGATGCCAATGGATTATTTATATATACAAGAGGAAAAGAAATAAACGTCTTTAAGCCAAAGGTAAGTGGGAAGCCAGTACTGACAGTTACTAATGGCGTTGATTTAATAGACTTCGATGGCGGACTTTCGGGCAGTGAGCAATATGGCAAGTATGAGGCTGTTTCTTGGGATCCTGCCACACAGAACCAAGTGAGGCAAACTGCATCTGCGCCAACTTTGAACGAACAAGGCGACATCACCATCAAAAAATTGGCAGGAGATGATAGTCAAATATTGCAAACTGATGCCCCTCTCGACAAGAAGGCCCTTAAGCAATGGGTTGACAGCCAAGCGTTGAAAGCTGGATTGGCAAGATACCACGGTTCGTTCAGCTTTTATGGAGCTGCCGAAGTCGTTCCTGGATGTATCATAGAGCTAAAGGGATTGGGCAAGCGGTTTAATGGAAAAGTCTATGTGGGGTCTGTGACGCATACGATAGAACGGAATGAATGGATTACAAAGGTAGGTATGGGAGTTCCTGCCAACAACATAACAGACGAAGCAGATGTGATTGCACCTACCGCCGCAGGATTTTTACCGGGAATGGAAGGGCTTCACATTGCGGTGGTCAAAAAACTTGATGGTGACATATCCAAGGAATGCCGCATACAGGTAGAGTTGCCATGGATAGATGGCGAAAAGAAATTGCTTTGGGCTCGCCTTTCGTCAGTATATGCCACCAATCAGTCGGGAATCTTCTTTCTTCCCGAAATAGGCGACGAGGTGGTTGTGGGATTCATCAACAACAATCCCAATTACCCAATAGTCCTTGGAGGGATGTATGGAAGCAAACACACTCCTCCATTTGGATATGAGGCAAAAAATAGCATAAAGGCGATTGTGACTCGTTCAAAGATGTCTGTTGAGTTTGACGAGGAAAAGAAAATCATAACAATTCAAACGCCTGCAAAGAATACGATTGTGATGAGTGACGAGGGAAAATCCATCTCTGTTACAGACCAAAACAAAAACAAGATGGTCATGGACAGTAATGGTATAGAACTTAGCTCTTCAAAAAATATAAAGCTGACAGCGAAAGGTAACATTGCACTGAATGCAGCCGGAAAAGTCAGTATAGATGCAAAATCGGATGTCGATATAAATGGAACAAACGTAAAAGTTACAGCCAAAGTCGGTGCGAAGGTCAAAGGCAATGCTACGGCGGAACTTTCAGCTTCTGGTCAGACCACAGTCAAAGGCGCAATGGTAATGATAAACTGATAAAGATATGCCAAATGCTGCAAGATTAACAGATATGCACACCTGTCCGATGCAGACACCAGGACTTCCTCCTGTTCCACATGTAGGCGGTCCGATTATTGGACCAGGAGTGCCAACGGTACTGATAGGAAAACTTCCTGCAGCCGTTATGGGCGACATGGCTACTTGCGTTGGGCCGCTAGACACTATCATTAAAGGTTCAACAACAGTGATGATAGGTGGTAAACCAGCTGCAAGGATGGGCGATACAACAGCGCATGGGGGGAGCATCATCATGGGTTGTCCTACAGTTATCATAGGTGGTTAGAAATAATTAAATGGATACGAGATATGACAGATACAAAAACGTTCTTAGGAATAGCATGGAACTATCCTCCACGCTTTAAAGGTGGCGGAAGTTCGCAACCTACTGAGATGGTTGCAAACGAGGCTAATATTCAGCAAAGCATTATGACCTTGTTGAGTACAATGCCTGGAGAAAGAGTACATCGTTATGAGTATGGTTGTCCCATTAGGGAATACGCCTTTGAAATGATGACGGCATCCACAAGAACGATGTTACGAGACCGAATAGAACAGTCGATAATTCTGTTTGAGCCAAGAGTGATAGTCAATCGGATTGATTTCGAGGAGAAACAAGACGAGGGAAAAATGAATATCCTTATAGACTATACAATAAGGCAGACGAATCGACGAACCAATATGGTTTATCCATTCTATTTTGTAGAGGGAACAGATTTAGTAAACTTATAAAAACAAGATATTATGAGCATAAGAAAAATTATCCATACAGCAATGGCTCTTATCACTATGGGCTTTACTGCATGTACGCAAAATGAAGATATGACTCCTACGCTGAAAGGGCAGGAAATCAATGCCACTTTCTCTGTTGGAGGTATGCAGACTCGTGTCAATACATTGGGAGACGGTAAAAATTGGGAGGATAAAGATAAGCTGAAAGTAAGTATATTTACGGATTCTGATCCTGGTAGTACGACTGTTCTTTCTTTTAATGGCGAAACCTGGTCTCGTACAGGAAGTTTTCGTTGGTTAAATGGATACGAACAACATACTATTTTGGCTGTATATCCATCTGACACGGATTTTGGGAAAAATAATCTACAGTATGATTTACAAACAGACCAAAGCAGCGAAGATAAATTGAAAAACGCTGATCTCATAACTGGATATTGGCACGATGTTCCTCAGTACGATTTAAGCATTCCTATGAAGCATCGCATGTCTATGGTTACGATAGTATATCATGTTGGAACTGCAGATTATCCTAATATGGATATGAGTGAACCACAAGTGTATTCTAAACACACCAGCGTTTATTTTAAAAGAGAAGACCGAGGACAAGGGCAATTTGTCATGAGTACACCTACTGCTAATCCTGCTTGGGTACAAGCCTGTAAGCATGACGATAATAAGTTTTCTTCAATCGTTATCCCTGGTTCATACAAAGCTGGCGAGATTTTCGTGAAATTCAAGATAGGCGACAAAAACTTCCATGCAAAAATGAAGTCAGATACGAACTTTCAAGAGGGCGAGCGCTACATCTATGAACTTAATGTAGGAAAAGACAAAGTGGAACTGACCCGAATCAGCGTAGATGATTTGAAAGGTTGGGACAGTAACAACGAAGAAGAACTCAAATAATTGGAGGACAAGAATATGAAAAAGATATTTCAATACATCATGCTGGCTGTCGTTACTATAGTAATGGCGTCATGCACAAGTGATATAGAAGAAACAACTGCAACAACAGGCAAGAACAACGTACAGTTGGTTGTTGGTGAATTTCCGGCATTCGGAGATTCACAGACTCGTGCCATAGGTACACCTGATGAAGGCAAGACTTCATGGGCTGAAGGAGATGAGTTGCTTCTGGAGATAGACAATACCTCTTATGGAAGACATAATGCAACCTTTACATATAATGGCAAGAGTTGGGAATTGACAAGTGGTGAATTGGTTTATCTGGAAGGAGACCCTGCATATATATCCCATGTATATTACGCCCCTAATTATAAATGGTCTAACACCTCATTAATGTTGAAAAAAGGTAAGGTAGCAGGAACGGATGAACTTATCGAGGGAAAAGCTAGAATCACTGGTAATGGTGAGACTATAACCGTTTCTTTTGCCGAGGCAACACGCAAATATTCACGTTTGCGTATTGCAACTCTACCCAATGAGCAAATAACAGTTGATACCGAATATTTCACTCCTGCGGGCAGCAGCGATATGGAACAGAACGGAAATTATACACTTACTTCGGATGAAAAGGGCAATGCCTATTTATATGGTACTTTTGAAAATAATTCTGAAGTTACAGTGAAATATAGAGAAGCAGCTTTGACAACTTATACATTCTCGCAAGCAACAGAGAGTGCTAAGAGTTATGCTCTGGATGCTACTGTCATTTCGGCAAATAGTGCAGAAGAAATAAAGTCAGCTATTGAGCAAAAAGTAGCAGATGGCAAGACTACTATAAGACTCAACCTCGCTCCCAATGCTGGCACTAATGAATTTATGGCAATAAGAGAAGCCATCAAAGGTGCCGCCCCTAACGACTTGGGTACAATTGAGTTGACCATTATTGGTGTAGAAACTATTCCAGAAGAGGCATTCTATAAGATGTTGCAACTTAAGTCAGTCAGAATGTCTGACGTAAAAGAAATTAAGAAATATGCTTTTAAAGAGTGCCAATATCTCACTGTAGTAGAAGCGCCGAGTCTTAATAAACTTTGTTCTGGTGCATTTAAAAAATGTGATCAGCTTGCAAAGCTGACTTTTGGCCCTATAAACTATGCTGATGAAAGAAATTGGCCAATATTTGAATATATCACCCCAAATATAGATTTAATTTTGTCAG
>OHKN01001098.1_pt1 | contig 11118 bp, 10 predicted proteins | sample 1568841 | NCBI WGS metagenome assembly OHKN01 (sample SAMEA3879579, study PRJEB24766) | human gut metagenome | biome: human-associated habitat; feature: feces | place: USA | collected 1985/1987
ATTTATTGTCTATTTTTGTCCCCGAATAAATTCTGTTACTTACAAAGTAACAGAAGAGCAGAAGAAAGAAAAAAAGCGACATAGTTGAAACCTATTGAAAAAAACATCATATAGATCTGACATATAAAAAGTTTTACCTATGATACAAGTCCAGAGATTCAACAAAGTACTAAAATTAGCAGTCATTCTAGGAGATTTAGTCATTCTGAATGTACTTTTCATCTCATTTAATTCAATATGGAACGAGTTGTTTGGGGAAAGAACCTGTAGCGGCACTTTACCCCAAATTCTGACTCTGTTCAGTGTATGCTATTTTGCATGCACTATTTCAGGAGGTGTCATACTGCATCGTCGGGGAGCCCGTGCCGACCAAATTGTATTCCGGGTACTCCGCAACGTGTTCTATTTCTCTTTTTTATCGACCGGACTGATGGTATTATCCGAGCTTGAAATATATTCCAAACGCTTTTTTATCTATTATTTCATTCTGCTCATCCTCTGTATCACTGTCTATCGCCTGCTTTTCCGTTTCTGCATACAACTATACAGAAGCCATGGAGGAAATTTCCGTACCGTCCTCTATTTGGGAAGCACCGAAAATATAGCCGAGCTATACCATGAAATGAGCTCCGACGCTACCACCGGCTACCGGGTACTGGGCTATTTCGACACCACCCCCAATGCCAAATTCCCCGCCAGTTGTACCTATCTGGGAAAACCGGAGCAAGTTATCAGTTACCTGGCACAGCACAAGGTGAACCAGCTTTACTGCTGCCTGCCCTCGGCATTGAGCGAACAGATCGTGCCGGTCATCAACTATTGCGAGAACAACCTGATACATTTCTACAGCGTGCCCAATGTACGCAACTACCTGCGCCACCGCATGCACTTTGAAATGATAGGCAGCGTGCCCATCCTCAGCATCCGCAAGGAGCCCTTGGGGAAAATAGAGAACAGAATGTTGAAACGCATATTCGATGTAATCTTCTCGCTGCTCTTTTTATGCACATTATTCCCTATTATATTCCTTATTGTAGGAGTGACTATCAAAATCACTTCTCCGGGTCCCATATTCTTCCGTCAGAAACGTAACGGATTGAACAACAAGGAATTCTGGTGCTATAAATTCCGTTCCATGAAAGTAAACAAGGAATCGGACACCTTACAGGCCACCCTCAACGATCCCAGGAAAACCAAATTCGGCGATTTCATGCGCCGGACCAATATTGACGAACTTCCGCAATTCATCAATGTATTGCTGGGAGATATGTCCATTGTAGGGCCACGCCCCCACATGTTGAAACACACGGAAGAATATTCCAAGATAATCAATAAATACATGGTCCGCCATTTCATCAAGCCCGGTATCACGGGATGGGCGCAGGTGACCGGTTTCCGTGGCGAAACCCGCGAACTGGAAGACATGGAAGGACGTGTGAAAGCCGATATATGGTACATGGAGCACTGGTCTTTCCTGCTCGACCTTTATATTATGTACAAAACCGTGGCAAACGCGCTGCACAAAGACAAGCAAGCTTATTAAAACAAGACCTGAAAACTGAAAAATTTTAAATAACAGAGAGCCAAAAAAAATGAGAAGATTAAAGTTGACCCTATTCGCGCTGGTTTCCCTGCTGCTATGCAGTTGCAGCGCCTACAAAAAGGTACCCTACCTGCAAGGTTCCGAGTACCTGAACATGGCAAATGTCCAAACACCCCTGTATGATGCACACATCATGCCCAAAGATTTGCTGACCATCACGGTAAACACCAGTGACCCCGATGCCGCCATTCCTTTTAACCTGACGGTAGCCACCCCCATCACGGCAAACAGCAAAAGCCTTACCAGCCAACCATCCCTGCAACAGTATCTGGTAGACAATAACGGGAACATTGATTTCCCGGTCTTGGGCACACTGCACATCGGCGGCCTCACCAAAAGCCAGGCGGAAAACATGATAAAGGAAAAACTGAAAACCTATATCAAGGAAAACCCCATTGTGAATGTACGCATGGCAAACTACAAAATCTCCGTGATGGGAGAAGTTGCCAAACCCGGCACATTCACCATCACCAATGAAAAAGTAAATATCATGGAAGCGCTCGCCATGGCAGGAGACATGACCGTATACGGACAACGCGACAAAGTGAAACTGATCCGTGAAGACGCGCAAGGCAACCGCCGGGTGATTCCGCTGAACCTGAACGATGCCGACATCATCGTATCTCCTTACTACTATCTCCAGCAGAACGATGTGGTGTATGTCACCCCCAATAAGACCAAAGCCAAGAATGCAAGTATCAGCAACAGCACCACCATCTGGTTCTCGGTAGTAGGAACTCTGGTCGCACTGGCCAGCCTGATCGTAACCATAACCAAATAAACAGAACTATGAAAGAAGACTTATACGACGACCTCTATTTGGAAGAAAAAGAAGAAAAGACCGATTTCAAAGCGATTCTTTTCAAATACGCCATCCACTGGCCCTGGTTTCTGGCATGTACCCTGCTGTGCATGGCGGGAGCCTGGCTCTATTTGTGTTACACTCCATCGGTGTACAACATCTCGGCATCCGTCATCATCAAGGACAATGACAAGAACAGCAAAGCAAGCAGCGGCATGGGCGACCTGGAAGACCTGGGCTTCTATTCCTCCATCAACAACTTTGACAATGAAGTGGAAATCCTGCAATCGCGCACGCTTATCAAAAAAGTGGTGGAAGAACTGGATCTTTACATCAGCTATGCCACGAAGAGCAGTTTCCATGACATCGAACTTTACAAAAGTTCCCCTGTGAAAGTATGGATTACCCCCGAAGAAGCCCAGAAACTGCCCGCCCCCGCGCGTCTTCACCTGACCTTGCAGCCGGGCAACAAGCTGAATGTGAAACTCCGGATAGGAGAAGAGGAATACAACAAGCAGTTCGACAAGCTGCCCGCCTTGCTGACCACCCCGTCGGGCACGTTCAGCTTTACCCCTAAAGATTCCACAACCGTCCAAAGCACGCAGGAAATCATGGCTACGGTTTCTTCCCCCCGCAGTGTGGCAAACGCCTACCGGGGAGCATTGAGCATAGAGCCTACTTCCAAATCCACCACTATCGCACAGATCTCTGTAAAGAGCACGCATACGCAGCGCGGCATGGATTTCATCAACAAGCTGGTGGAAGTCTACAACCGGGATGCCAACGATGACAAAAACGAAGTGGCTACCAAAACCGCGGAATTTATTGATGAACGTATCAAAATCATCAACGGCGAACTGGGAACCACGGAACAGGAACTGGAAACCTTCAAGCGCGATGCCGGGCTCACCGACTTGAAAAGCGACGCCCAACTGGCATTGAGTGAAAACTCGGAATACGAAAAGAAACGTGCCGAAAACAGCACCCAGCTCCGGCTGGTACAATTCCTGGCCGGCTATGCCAACAATCCGGATCATGCCTACGAAGTACTTCCGGTCAATGTGGGCCTGACAGATACCGGTCTTGCCGAGCTGATCAACCGCTACAACGAGATGCTGCTGGAACGCAAGCGCCTGCTCCGCTCCTCTCAGGAAAACAACCCGGTGGTAGTCAATCTGGATGCCAGCATCCGCGCCATGCGCAGCAATGTGCTGACCACCATCAACAGCGTACAAAGAGGTTTGGCCATCACCCAGGCGGATCTGGAACGTCAGGCAGGCAAATACGCCGGACGCATCACCAATGCTCCGGGACAGGAACGCCAACTGGTCAGCATCTCGCGCCAGCAGGAAATCAAAGCCGGCCTTTACCTGATGCTGCTGCAAAAGCGTGAAGAAAACGCCATCACTCTGGCATCTACCGCCAACAACGCCCGCATGGTGGACGAAGCACTGGCAGACGCCATCCCCGTATCTCCCAAAGGAAAGATGATTTATCTGGTAGCACTGATTCTGGGAATCGCCCTGCCGGTAGTTGTCATCTATATCATCGAACTCTTAAAATACAAGATAGAGGGCCGCGCCGATGTGGAAAAAATCACCTCCCTTCCCATTGTGGGCGATGTACCCCTGTCGGAAGATAAAGGAAAAGAAGAAAGCATTGTAGTACACGAAAACCAAAACGACCTGATGGCCGAAACCTTCCGTAATGTACGCACCAATGTACTTTATATGATGAGGAGCGACGAGAAAGTCATATTGGTTACCTCCACCACCACAGGAGAAGGCAAAACCTTTATCGCTTCCAATCTGGCTGTCAGTCTGGCTTTATTAGGAAAGAAAATCGTGATCGTGGGGCTTGACATCCGCAAGCCGAGTCTGAACAAAGCTTTCAACTTATCACACAGGGAACAAGGCATCAGCCAGTTCCTCGCCAATCCGGAACATACCGACCTGATGTCGCTGGTACAAGTTTCACGCATCAATGCCAACTTGTCCATTCTGCCCGGAGGTCCTATTCCTCCCAATCCGACCGAACTGGTGGCACGTGAATCTTTGTCTCAGGCTATCGACATACTGAAAAAGCATTTTGACTATATCATTCTGGATACCGCCCCCATCGGCATGGTGACCGATACCCTGCTGATTTCGCGCGTAGCCAACGCCAGCATCTATGTGTGCCGGGCAGACTACACCCACAAGGCAGATTATACTTTAATCAACGAACTGAGCGAACAGAAAAAACTGCCCAACCTATGTACCCTTATCAACGGACTGGACATGAAGAAAAAGAAGTACGGATATTACTATGGATACGGCAAGTATGGCAAGTATTACGGATACGGTAAAAAATACGGTTACGGCTATGGATATGGCACTGAAAATGTAAATAAAAAGTAATTTCAAAAGTAATTACATAATAACATAAGACTAATTCTCTTTCCAATGTGTTAATATTTTAACAAATTCAGAAGAGAATTAGTCTTATTACGTTTTAATATATAAATATTATTTACTATATTTTTCTTTCGAAACATCAAAACAGGGACACTGTTTCACCCATTCCTCAGGCTCTATCTCGCCATTTCCGTTCAAATCCGGACTTAAATCCCGATGACCGCAAACCTTGCAACCGGGATAATCCACCAGCAACGTCCTGACCAGTACACGCAACGAATGTTTCTGCCACACCGTCCGCGTATCCTCCGGCCTGCCCCGCTCACTGATTCCCCCCTCATAGCATATCCCGATACTCTGTGCATTATACCCACGCGCATGCGCCCCGATTTTCTCTATGGGACGGGTTGTTTTTATATCCCCGTTCTTGCGGATATAAAAATGATATCCGGGTCCGTTCATTCCACGCCTGCGGTGGCACACCTCCAAATCCTGTTCGGTAAAGTCCCTGTCCGCCTTTGTGGCGGAACAGTGGACAACAATCAGATTAATCACTCTCATCCCCCTATGCACGAGCTGATTCCTACTACACCCGCAATAGCCGTAGCTACTGCAATCACCACTTTCAAAATAGTGCTCCAGACAGATTTACCTTTCATTCTACAGTTTTTTTTTAATTAAACACTTGTCCGCCATCTACTTAAGCAGGCTTTTGCTCCCCCTTCGTTTTCACCGGCAATTTATCCACTTTCGTATATTTCAGTGCTGCCAGAATACCGCTTAGCGCAATACCCGGACGGAAATTGATACGCGCTTTTCTAATCATCGACACATCATACGTATCCTCCGTTTCCGCACCTCTTCCGCTCAGACCTATCTGGAAAGTGCCCAGATCGGCAAGCCTTACGATCTCACCCCCTTCCAGAGCCTCCATAATCACATCCTCCAAGGCAACAAGCACAGCCATTACATCCGCACGCGTCACCGTACAGGTTTTCTGAATACGATCCGCCATTTCGCGAATCTCCACATGGCCATTGGCCTGAGCTTGTGCATAAAACTTAGGCACTGCATCCTGATCAAGCGGATTATTACGCTTTACCACCGAATAAGAAACTGTTCTTCCCATACTTTTTCAAATTAAAAATTAAAACTTGCAAATTAAGAAACACACTGGCAATCAACCGTTAACCACTAAGCCGGCTATAATTGACTTTTGATTACACTACAAAGATACGATGAACCGGAAGCCCCGTGTAGACATTTGTAGAGAAGCGTAGGAGATTGTCGGGAAATGTCGAGAATAACTTACAGAGAGAGTAGGAAAACAAGGACATTTTGCGTATCTTTACCCTATAATCAAAACGATAAAAGAACATGAACCAAGAAGAAAAAGCATTCATTATCAGAGCGTATGACAAAGCGGAACTGGCAGAACTATACAGCCCGGGGCGAACTGCCGCGGCAGCCCTGCAAACCCTGTATCGCTGGATGCGGAGAAACATGCTGCTACAGGAAGAATTGAACGAAGCGGGCTACAACAAATTCCGCCACAGCTTTCTGAAGCATGAAGTGGCAATCATAGTGAGGCATCTGGGAGAACCTTAGGACATACGCTTCCCAAAGAACCTGTTGTCTACATTGAAAGACCTTGTTGTTTTTTTAAAATCCCCTGTTGTTTTACCGGAAAGATCCTGTTGTTTTTTGAAAACAACAGGATCTTTTTCACCTGCATTTAAGGCTCACAAGGCTCAGGGCTCACTTAGGCGGTTTTCTGAGCCAAGACTTGCCGGTCTTTCTATACTTACCATCCTCTTTCTCAACGATTTGATAATACACCAAACGCAACAAATAACGTTTCACGGATGCTGTAGGCAACCCGGCTTCATTGGCAGCCGCCATCAGCTCCGAATAGGTGAACTCGCGCGGCATTTTTTTCAAGACGGGACGCAGTTTGAAAAAAGCCTTTACCGGCCTGATTCTTCCGGCAGTATCATCCATGGAAGTGGAAAGCAGCAAACTGTGTTCCAGCAACACATCCACTATCTGCATCGCCGTATGGAAATCCTCATCCGAACACTTCCACTCCGATGTATTCCATTGCGGCTCACACTTACGCAATGCAGTCAGCACCATGGCAATACGAGACATCATCAGTCCGTGGCGCAACACAATGGCCCCCGGAGAATCATCATCTTCCGCCACTACCTCACGCAGATACGTTCTGAAACGCTCCGTATGCTCTTTCCATTGTTCCTCGGTGAAAACCACCTCGGTAGGCGATCCGGAGAGAAAGATGAACATACGCAGCAGCTCCTCGCCCATCCCTTTGAAATAAGCGCGCATATCCAGCCGGGCCTTGCCGGGGTTTGCCGACTTATACTCCCAGGGGGCCTGTCCCACATAGAAAGCCACACGGCTGTACATTCCATTCTCCAGCGAAGAAATAAATTTATGCAACTGGGCGGGAGTACCCGAAGCGCATAATGCCAGATGAGGGTCACTCACAACAACAAGCCGGTGATCCGTCTTGAAATAAGAAGACACCTCCTCGTGCTGGGAAGCGGCACGCATCACATCATCATGTTTTCCATACTCCTGGTGCATGGCAGAACTTATCATGTCCAGCTCGGAGGCATTCATCACCAAGCCGACCGCTCCACCCGCCTCCAAAGCCAGTATCAACTGGCTTTTCGAAATATTGGGAGCCACCTTCAGGATGCGTTCCACCGGCATCTCCGGGCATTGGTCCAAATCGGGAACCCTCTTTTCCTGAGCGGCAAGCCGTTCCTCCAGATTCCACTTCAGCAGCTTCTGCCGGTACTCACGCTCATCCTTCCTGTTCAATTCATCGTAATACTCCTGAATGGCTGCGGGCAGAATTGCCGCCAGTTGCATCACCCCCTTTCCTCTGCCCGAACCGGCCAAAGCCACCAGATAGAGATCGGCGGAATAAACCATTCCTCCATAATTCATCCTCACCCCCGGCAGGCAACCGCTGATGTTGGTAATCATGGAGAGCAACAGAATATCCCTCTCGCGCTTGTTGCGGACGTGCGTCAAACCACGCTTCAAAAAGTCGGGCAAACGGTCGAACAGTTCATCCGGAAGACACGGAACTTCACGACGCAACTTGTCAGCCTCAAGTTTCTCTAACTCAGCCTCTTCCTCCCCCTCATTGGGCTCAGAATACCGCATAGGTGAGCCCTGAGCCTTGTGAGCCCTGAAAGCAGGTGTTTCGGGCCCCTTGTTCATGTCGGCATACCGGTATCCGGAGTCTATGCGCGGAGGTATATCCCCGGCGGCACACCCCATACCCGCCAGCCTTTCCACCGCCAGCGTTTTCAGCCGTGCCAACTCTTCCTCGCCCACTCCTTTATAGCGGGCGATACGTCCCAGCTTCAACAAAAACTCATTCTTTTTGCCATCCACAAAGGGATTTTGCTCCAGGAACTCGTTGAAGAATGTGTGCAGCATGCCCGAAGCCGCAACGGGAGGCCCGGACGCACCTGCCGGGGTCTTCACTTTCAGCTCCGCCAGAATCTCCCCCACCCTGTCGGGATGCTCCGTCACAAAGCGCCGCCAGGGAAAAACTTCGGTATCCGGACGAAAAAAAGCCTCCGGATCATACGATGCAAAGCAAGGACGGGTGGGATTCTTGCAACTCATGTCACAGGGAAAGGCAAGAAGCTGCGCCACGTGCCATGCCACCAATGCGTATGCCAGACGATACTCGTCCACACTCTCCGCTTCCACACGCACCACCAGTTTCAGCCCGTCGTACGAAACGCTGCGCCATGCCGCCTTCACCCAAGGAGTGTCCTTCAATACCTGCAAGAACTCAGACACACGGCCGTTACATTTATCCACATCCAGCATGGCGTCCCCGCTCCACTGCTTCAGATTGGTTTCGGCATGGCTCCCATCGCAACGCCCGGCTATCACCAGCGCGGCCAGTTTTCTCTTTAACTTCTTGGCCTCTGTCTCCCTGCCCGAAGCCTTCAGGCGCTGATACTCTTCTACTTGCACCTTCCAGCGTTCGCCACGCAGAAGCTTCACAAACTCTTCCAATGTCATATCCACGGCATGTTCATCGAACACCGAGAAATAGAAAGAGCATAAATCGGTATAAACCATTCATGTATGAATTTAAATTATCAAAAGGAGGGCATTTCCCTCCACCATGAAAGCAAAAGTATATTGCAAACCCATACAATCAAAAGTTAAAATTGTACACTTATCCAATGTAAAGCACTGATTTACAACACCCATTTATGATACAAGTGTACAAATAACCGGGAGACTTCCTTTTAATGTCTTTTCACATTTTGCTCCTTATTTCCTTTCTTTCCTCTTTTTCTTCTTCTTTTCCTCCTTTTTCCGCAGAAACTCGTCTATATCAGCCAACATACTTTTGCACATGCGCTTCAGAACTCTCATTTCCTCATCAGTGTAGCCTTCACCGGACAGGCGATATCCGGCCATGATTTTTTCCAACTCTTGAAGGAAGCTCAATCTGCCACTATTTTTCTTATAAATCTTGATTTTTCCACAATGTTAATATCATTTAAAATATAAAAAGCACAAAAGTATAAATAAATACGTCATTCTTGTTAATTTTTTCATTTTTTGCGAACAAATAGCTTGTTATCGTAAAAAAATGTCTATATTTGCATCAGAATTTAACGACAAGCTTACCTGGGAATGACACAGGTAACAGCGTAGCGTGCTCAAGAGGCATCATTTCTTTCATTTTTTAGAACATCTAACATTACTTTTCCTTCCTCCGAATATGAAAAAATGGCTAGTGGCGTATGTCCGCCTTCACCACGAAAAGAAGACGGCCGAACGGCTGACCGCAATGAACATAGAGAACTTCCTGCCTGTACAAGAAGAAATCCGCCAATGGACTTACCGGAAAAAGAAAATAAAACGGGTGGTTATCCCCATGATGATTTTTGTCCATGTAGATGCGGCGGAACGTTCGCAGGTGCTCACGTTGTCGGCCATCAGCCGGTATATGGTGCTGCATGGCGAACATACTCCGGCGGTGATTCCGGACGAACAGATGGAACGGTTCAAATTTATGCTGGATTATTCGGACGAGGCGGTGGAGATGTGTACCGCGCCATTGGCTCCGGGAGAATTGATACGGGTGGTTAAAGGTCCGCTAAAGGGGCTGGAAGGAGAACTGGTGGAAATGGATGGAAAAGCGAAAGTGGTGGTAAGACTGGATTTGCTGGGATGTGCGGGGGTTGATATGCCGGTGGGGTTTGTGGAGAAGATAAAATAAGGATGGCGGACGCTAGGAAATGTGAAGGGGAATTTGTAGCTTTGCGGTAAGAAAGGAGAATAAAGGCATGCGTTTGCAATCTAAAGAAATACAGACCATCATCCAAATAGCCAAAGATATTTATGGTGAAACAGTGCAGGTATATCTCTTCGGTTCCCGTCTGAATGACGAAAAGCGCGGAGGAGATATTGATTTATTAGTCCGCAGCACGGGAGAAAAGAAGGGGGTATTGGCACGCATTCGCATGACCGCACGCTTGAAACTGCATTTGGGCGACCAAAAGATTGACGTCATCGGTGACCATGAGGATTCACCGGTAGTGCAGGAAGCCTTGAAAAACGGAATACAACTGATATGACAGAAAAGAAAATTCACAGGATACTTATAACAATTGTTCGTACAATTTGTTTGAAAAGAAGTTTGTGGTAGATGATCAAAAGGCTGTTTTATTCAATCTAGCTAAACAACATAAAAAAATAAACAGGCTAGAGAAACAACGAATCATGTGTTAAAGTTTTTCACCCCCCAAAAAAAATAGTTTGAGAATCAAATATGTATATCTCAGATTTAATAAGTTTATCAAGGCTATAAATCAAGGAAATAAGAAAAAAGGCTGAATATTTCTTTAATGACTTGAAAGAGTATTTATATATAAAAGAACAATGTTATGAAAAAACCGACCTTACCCTAAAAAAATGACTGCGGAAAAGACAAAGTTTAACGTCCAAAGAATCTCTTATAAGAATCAAAAACAGGTAGAACAGTGAAATGTCCAAGGATTTAAATTTTCAAAATCCCCTATTATAAGGATATATTTAATTATCGGAATCATTTTGAAAAAAGATCTTTGTTTATTTAAAAGACGGAGAATATCTGATAGCTAATAATGATTGAACGAACAATTCGGGAATTGACAACTAACGCAACAATGCATTGCATTATGATAATGATAGTGGAGCAGAAATGATTACCACTTATCATGCTATAATAGGAGCTATGAAATTACATGAAAGTTCAGCTTAGA
>OHKN01001104.1_pt1 | contig 11056 bp, 7 predicted proteins | sample 1568841 | NCBI WGS metagenome assembly OHKN01 (sample SAMEA3879579, study PRJEB24766) | human gut metagenome | biome: human-associated habitat; feature: feces | place: USA | collected 1985/1987
TTCTTTCTGACCGGAAATAAAATGATCAATGAGAAGATTGATCGTATGTTGCTGTGTCTCGATGATTTTTTGGAATGTTTCATTTTCTTTTGCCAGACGGGTGATTTCAGCTTCGCTATTCATATTCATCTTCCTTTTTACACCATTCAAATCGATACATCATATATGTTTTATGTTAAAAAATATTCCCTGAAATGTCAAGACAATAAAGACGTCTGTGGAGAAACATTGTTACTTTATTAACATAAAGCGTCAAAATAACTGCCGGATTCGACATAACATGCAAAAATCCAGACATACAAATTTAGATTCAGGGAAAATACGCAGTAATATTTAGGAATTTATGAATTTTTTACGAACGGATGTTATTTGTATGAGGAATGTGCTAAAATATCATTCGGCTAAAGATCCGGGGAAAGTAGATTTTCCCTTTGAAGTGAGGTTTGATATGAATGCGAGCAGAAAAAGAAAAAATACAAAACCGAAAGGTTTTTTTGAAAAATTAAAGGAGCAGAGAAATCAGAGAAAGGCGGACAGGGCAAAACAGACGGACAGGAAAACAGATATCTTAAAAAAGACAGGGAGTGGGATTGTTACATTACTGCTTGTCATTTTACCGCCGGCAGTTTGTTTTTATCTGATGGAGTGTTATTCGCACAATCCATTTGCAGTGGTACGTCCGTGGGCACAGTTTTTTAATATCGTGCTGTTTGAACTGGTAACAGTTTTCCTGTTTGTGCTGACGGGAAAATTAAAGGCTGCGCACCGGATCGTATACATTGCAGCAATGATTTATGGAATTGCGAACAGTTATGTGGTGCGTTTCCGGACGAATCCGATTGTGCCGTGGGATATTTTTTCCTGGAAAACAGCTGCGAGCGTTGCAGATAATTATGATTTTATGCCGGATACGCGCATGGTCGTTGTGACACTGGTATTTTTTGCAGCAATCGTATTATTTCGTTTTATAAAAGTAAAAGTGACACGTTTGGTATTCTGGAAACGGCTGATTCCGGCAGCGCTGGTAGCTGTGGTTCTTTCATTGTTTGCGGGAACACTGCAGCAGGAGAACTTTCAGAACAGCCACAGACTTTACAATAAACTGTTCACGCCGGTCTACATGACGGATGTGGATGGTATGGCAGTCACATTTGTCATGAATCTTGCCTATATGTCGATCGACAAACCGGAGCATTACAGCGCCGCTGAGGCACAGGCGGTGCTTGATTCCTACGGGGAGGGCGGTGCAATGTCGGAGAAATCAGGCTCTGAGGCAGAAGAAGACGATACACAAAAGGAGGAAGATCTTCCGAATATCATTGTAATGATGAATGAGTCATTTTCGGATCTGTCCGTGTTAGGTGATTTTGAAACCAACGAGGATTACATGCCGTTTATCCACAGCTTAGAGCAGGGGGAGAAAAATACGGTTACGGGAATGTTAAACGTATCTGTCTGCGGTGGAAATACCGCGAATACAGAGTTTGAATTTCTGACCGGCAATACAATGGCATTCCTCCCGCAGGGGAGCATCCCGTATCAGCAGTACATCAATGGAGATTTGAAGGCACTTCCGGATTATCTGAAGACTTTAGGATATCAGACCATTGCGACACATCCTTACAATGCCGGCGGATGGGAACGCGATACGGTCTATCCGATGCTGGGATTTAATGAGAGCGTGTTTAAAGATGATTATGTGAATCCGCAGTATGTCAGACAGTATATCAGCGATGAGAGCTGCGTGGATAAGATTATTGAATTTTATGAAAATAAGGAAAAGGATGCGCCGCTGTTTGTGTTTAATGTGACCATGCAAAATCACGGTGGATATCAGGATCAGTACGGCAATTTTACACCGGATATCTCGGTGAAAGATTCTACAAATTTTTCACTGCAGCAGTATTTATCCTTGGTAAAACTTTCCGATTCCGCGTTAGAACATCTGATCTCCTATTTTGAAGAGGCAGATGAAAAAACAGTGATCGTTTTTTTCGGAGATCATCAGCCGAGTGATGCCGTTGCATCTACGGTTCTTGCAAAGAACGGGATGTCCTGGAATCACTTGACAGAGGAACAGCAGAAACTGCGTTATCAGGTTCCTTATGTGGTGTGGGCAAACTATGATATTGGAGAGGAAACGGGTGCAGACACGAGCGTGAACTATCTGGCAGCGGAAGTCTTAGAGCGCGCCGGTGTTCCATTGGATGAATATCGTTCGTATCTGTTACATCTAAAATCAGAATATCCGGTCATTTCTGCGGTGCGTACGGTAAAAGCGGATGGCAGTGAAGTCCGCGCCTCGGATGAAAAAGATGAGATGGATATTTACCGGAAATTGCAGTATTATGAACTGTTTGATCATGGAACTGTTAATTAGGAAATGATAAAAAGAGAGGTTTTGTTTTGAAAAGAGAAAAGAAACTCCAAAATCAGTTGTGGAAAGAAAGAATGCCGCTTATTGCGTCGTTCTTTCTGCCGTTTTTTATTCTGACTGTGATCTGCATTCTTCATGACGTCTATCCGTTTGGAGAGCAGTGTATTTTACATATCGATATGTATCATCAGTACTGCCCGTTTTTCACGGAGCTGATGGATAAGATCAAACATGGCGGCAGCATGTTTTACTCCTGGAATATCGGACTTGGAGCAGATTTTATTTCACTGTACGCCTATTATCTGGCAAGTCCCTTAAACTGGCTGCTGCTACTCTGTCCGCAGAATCATGTGATCGAATTTATGACCTTGCTTGTGATTTTAAAAATTTCATTGGCGGGACTGTTTTTCGGATATTATTTAAAGGAACATTTTGAAAAAAATCATGCTGCAATCAGCATTTTTGCAACAGCCTATGCGTTGTGCGGATTCTCAGCAGCCTATGCATGGGATATCATGTGGTTAGACTGCATGATGCTGGCGCCACTTGTCGTTCTTGGACTCGAACAGCTGATCAAAGAGAAAAAAGTACTGCTTTATTATATTTCACTGTCTTTATGCATTATCAGTAATTATTACATTGCGATCATGGTCTGCATTTTTCAGGTGATCTGGTTTGTGATCACATGGCTGGAAAATAAAGAGACCGGGATCGGTGCGTGGATCCGTTTCGCAATTTATTCCCTTCTGGCGGGCGGGACGGGAGCGATACTGATCATTCCTGAGGCGATCACCCTTGGAGCGAGCGGCTCACAGAATATTTCATTTCCGGATACAATGGAATGGTATTTTAACATCATTGCAGAGCTGGGGAGACACTCGGTGATGACAGAACCTTATACGGGCAAAGACCACTGGCCGAATATTTACTGTGGCGTATTTGTGCTTCTTTTGTTTGTACTGTATCTTTTCAACCGTGAGATCTCCTGGAAAAAGAAGCTTTCACGCGGACTTCTGGCAGCATTTTTTGTCATCAGTTTTTCGAATAATATACTTGATTTCATCTGGCATGGCATGCACTTCCCGGATTCCCTGCCGGGCAGACAGACCTTTTTATATGCATTTCTGATGCTTGCGGTATCCTACGAGGCATTTTTGCATTTCAAAGGAACGAGATTTTTAGATGTGATCGCAGCGGGAGTGGCATCGGTTGGTCTGATGGCAGTTTCCTGTCATTTTTCCGATGGGACGATCTTAGGAGAGAGCGCGGCAACGGCAACTTATGTATTTCTGGGCAGCTATATTGTGGTGCTGCTGATCTATTTTTATGCGGAGGAATGTATCCGGGAAGATGTGGTAAAAAAGATTGGAAAGATCAAAAAGGCGACCAGGGAAGAACTGAAAAAAATCATGCTCTCGTTTGGCTGCGCAGCGATGCTTTTAGAATTATTTTTTAACTACAATGTGACCGGATTTGATACGACGAGCAGGACTGCCTATGTGAAATCCATGGATGACTATCATGCAGTGCTTGCAGAGGCGGAAAATCAGGCACAGGATAAGGGCATATTATTTTACCGCACGGAAGAATTAGAGCGCAAAACGAAAAATGATGCGGCGCTGTATGGATATCGTTCCGCAACGCAGTTTTCATCGCTGATGAATCTGGATGTCAGTCATTTTTACCAGGCAGTCGGAATGGAAGGCGGCAAGAATTTCTACTGTGTAAACGGGGCAACACCGCTGTTATCAGCAATGCTGTCCCTGCGCTATGTGATCGCTGATAACGCAATGGAAGCAAACCCGATCCGCACCCTTGTGGCAGAGAGCGGAAATACGTATCTTTACGAAAATAAATATGTGCTCCCACTTGGTTTTATGATGGATGAGGATGTGATTGATGCGTGGGATTATTCTGATTTAGATGAAATTGAGGTACAGAACAGACTTGCAGAGCTTCTTGGTGCAGATGAGCCGATGCTGACGGAGATCCCGTCCGAATCTGTGGTCGGGGAATCAACGATTGACGTGCAGGAGGATGCATACATTTTTGCAACCTATGAATCGACGACTGTGGACAGCATGACGGAAGAGATCAGTGACGGCAGGACAAAGTCTTTCACAAAAGTTTCGCATGGCTATACACTTGATCTTGGATACTGTACGGCAGGCACACAAGTGAGGATTAAAAACAGTAATGAAGAAAGAGTGAATATTACGGCATATGACCTGAATCTCGATGCTGCAGATACGGCTTATCAGACGTTAAATGAGCAGACGATGGAGATGACTTCCTTTTCCGATACGAAAATCACTGGAACCATTGATGTGAAAAAAGAAGGACGACTGATATTTGCGGTGGCGGATGATGCCGGATGGAAATTATATGTTGATGGAGAACAGACGGATCCGGAAGTGTTTGGTGAGGCGTTTATCAGCACATATCTTACCGAAGGAACACATACGGTCGAGCTGCGCTACCAGACACCGGGATTTATGGTGGGAGCCGGGTTTTCCCTTGCCTGTATTCTGATCGTGATACTGATCGCATGGATAAAAAGGCACCATTGAAATTAAAACGTTTCTGTGAGATACTATACGTTGGAGGAGTTTGAGAAAGGTAGTGATTTATATGTCAGACAAAGAGATAGAAATTTATAATGAAAATGCCGATGAAATCAAAATCCGCCCATATGAGCATCATGCAAAATATTATGAGACGGACCAGATGGGAATCATCCATCATTCAAATTATATCAAATGGATGGAAGAAGCGAGGATGGATCTGATGGATCAGATCGGACTCAGCTATAAACAGATGGAGGAGATGGAGATTATCAGTCCGGTGCTCTCTGTATCCTGCGAGTATCACAGTATGGTACATTTTGATGATACGGTCGTGATCGAGACGAAGATCACACGCTATAATGGTATCAAGATGGATGTGGAATACCGGATGACGGACAAGGAGACCGGAGAACTCCGCACGACCGGAAAGAGTTCCCATTGCTTTTTGAACCGTTCCGGAAGACCGATCTCATTGAAACGTTCTTACCCGGAGATCGATACGAAGTTCTTTGAGTATACGGATGCCTGACAAACGGGTGTGATATTAGAAATATATAAGAAAGAGGAAATAAAAGAATGATACAGGAAAGATTAAAGGCACTGCGTGCGGAGATGGAAAAGAGAGGCATCACGGTATACGTTGTGCCGACTGCTGATTTTCACGAATCAGAATATGTAGGAGATCATTTTAAGGCGAGAAAGTTTATTACCGGATTTACCGGTTCTGCGGGAACTGCCGTTATCACTTTGGATGAGGCAGGGCTCTGGACGGACGGACGCTATTTTGTACAGGCAGAGAATCAGCTGAAAGACAGCACAGTCACACTCTACCGCATGGGCGAAGAGGGCGTGCCGACAGTCGATGAATTTGTAAAGGATCGATTAAAAGAGGGCGGATGTCTCGGATTTGACGGACGTGTTGTAAACGGTACCTGGGGCGGCAAACTGGAAAAGATTGCAGCAGAAAAAAATGTGTCCATGCATGTGACAGAAGACCTGATCGATCTGATCTGGGAGGATCGTCCGGCATTGTCCAAACAGCCTTTATTTATTTTGGAGGAAAAATATTCCGGAAAGAGTACTGCGGATAAGATCGCAGATCTTAGGAAAGCTATGAAGGAGAACGGTGCAGATGTTCATATTCTGACATCTCTTTACGATATCGCATGGCTTTTAAATATCCGCGGCAACGATATTGATTATGTGCCGGTCGTATTATCCTATCTTGTGCTGAACGAGACAGAGTGTATCTGGTTTTTACAGGAGGAAGTAGTGGATGATAAGATCCGTGCTTACCTGGAGGAAAACCATATCACGACAAAGCCGTATGATGCGATCTACGATTATGTACCGGAGATTCCGGCAGACGCAGTCGTGCTGATGAACCGCGGGACGGTCAACTACCGTATCGTGAACAGTCTTGATAAAGCAATCAAAGTTGTGGATAAACCAAACCCGACGGAACTTATGAAAGCTGTAAAAAATAAGACAGAGGTAGACAACACCAGAGCTGCACATGTAAAAGACGGTGTTGCCTTTACCAAATTTATGTACTGGCTCAAGACCAATATCGGAAAGATCCCGATGACGGAGATCTCTGCTTCTGACTATCTTGAGGCGAGAAGAAGAGAGCAGGATAACTTTATTGAGTTAAGTTTCAACACGATCTGTGCTTACGGAGCCAATGCGGCGATGATGCATTATGCTGCAACACCGGAGTCAGACGCTGAGTTAAAACCGGAGGGATTTTTACTTGTGGATTCCGGCGGACATTACTTTGAGGGAACCACAGACATCACAAGAACCATGGCACTTGGCCCGATCACAGATGAGATGCGTCTGCACTTTACGACCGTCTGCCGTTCGAATATGAACCTTGCGCATGCGAAGTTTTTATATGGATGTACCGGTTTGAACCTGGATATTTTATCCCGCGGTCCACTCTGGGAGATGGGCATTGACTATAAATGCGGCACCGGACACGGCGTTGGTTATGTGTTAAATGTACATGAGGGACCGAACGGCTTCCGTTGGAGAGTCGTACCGGAGCGCCATGACAACGGTGTCTTAGAAGAGGGCATGATCACGACCGACGAGCCGGGCGTTTATTTAGAGGGTAAATACGGTATCCGTACCGAAAATGAGCTGGTATGCCATAAAGCTGAGAAAAATGAGTATGGACAGTTCATGGAGTTTGAGAATATCACCTATGCACCGATCGATCTCGATGCGATTGCCCCGGATCTGTTAAGTGCACGTGAGAAAAAGATGTTAAACGATTATCACAAGATGGTATATGATACCATTTCCCCGTATATGACAGCGGAGGAAAATGAGTGGCTGAAACGCTACACAAGAGCAATCTAACAGACAAAGAATGGAGAGAATAATGGGCGAAAAGCTGGTATTGATTGATGGGCACAGTATTTTGAACAGGGCATTTTTCGGAATCCCGGATCTGACAAATTCGGAAGGATTACACACGAATGCGGTCTATGGTTTTTTAAACATTATGTTCAAGATTTTAGAGGAAGAGCAGCCGGATTATCTTACGGTTGCATTTGATGTGTCAGAACCGACTTTCCGCCATAAAATGTTCGCAGAATACAAAGGCACGAGAAAACCGATGGCACAGGAACTGCGGGAACAGGTTCCGCTCATGAAAGAGATGTTAAAAGCGATGGGAGTTACCACGATCGAAAAAGGCGGTTATGAGGCGGATGATCTGCTTGGAACCATTGCAAAACAGAGTGAACAAAAAGGGCTGACAGTTTCAGTGGTATCCGGTGACCGTGACCTCTTACAGCTTGCAACGGATCATATTAAGATCCGTATCCCGAAAACAAAGCGCACAGGCACGGAGATCGAGGATTACAATGCCGCTGAGGTAAAGGAAAAATATCAGGTGACGCCAATCGAGTTTATCGATGTCAAGGCGCTGATGGGGGATACGGCAGACAATATTCCGGGAGTACCGGGAATCGGTGAAAAGACGGCAACAGCAATCATTGCACAGTATGGAAGTGTTGAAAATGCCTATGCACATGTGGACGAATTAAAGCCACCCCGTGCAAGCAAAAATTTAAAAGAGTATTATGACCTGGCACAGATGAGTAAGACGCTTGCGACGATCGAGATCCATGCGGACATTGATTATGATCTTTCCGGTGCAAAACTTAATGGTATTTCCAGCCTGTACACGGAGGAGGCATACCTGCTCTGCAAACGGTTAGAGTTTAAAAATCTTTTGAATCGTTTTGCGGTGGAAACTCCAAAAAATCAGGCGGCAGAATATTTTAAACTTGTGGAAGACCGTAAGGAGGCAGAGAAAGTATTTGCGAAGCTTCGTGGCAGAAGCTGTGGTTTTTATATTGTTCCCGGAAGCAAAAAGAAAGACAGCCACGAGGAAGAGGACGGGCAGATGAATCTGTTTGCGGCAGGAGATATGCCGGGGGCAGACAGTGAACCGTCCGGCATCGTAGAAAGTGCAGAAAATGATGCAGTGGAGTACTGCCTTGGAGTTGCCATTTCAACTGGAGAGGAAGAAACCTTTTTCATAAAAGCAGGGGAAAATCTTCCGGCAAAGCAGATTCTTTCCATGTTTACCGCAAGTGAGGCTGCGTCCTATGCGACACTGGATTTAAAACCGCAGCTTGCGGCGCTTGGCTTACTGGAGCGACAATATTGGCCTGTCGAATCTTTTTGACGGTGTGCTTGCAGCATATCTTCTGAATCCGCTGAAAAATGAGTATCCATATGAGGATATTGCAAAAGACTATATGGGACAGATGATACCGTCAAAGGCAGATCTTCTTGGAAAACTGACCATAGAGCAGGCAATGAAAGATGCACCGGAAGCATTTTTAAATTATGTATGCTATATGGCATATGTGGCACAGGCATCGAAAAAGACGCTGGAGACAGACTTAAAGGAAGAGGGCATGGATCATCTGTTTACGGAAATCGAGATGCCGCTTGTATTTACTCTTGCCGATATGGAAAATGAGGGTATCATTGCGTGCAGGGAGGCGCTCACGGAGTATGGGGACAAACTTGCAGTGCGTATCGCTGAACTGGAAAAGCAGATCTATGAGGAAGCGGGAGAAGAGTTTAATATCAATTCTCCAAAACAGCTCGGAGTGATCTTATTTGAAAAATTGTCCATGCCGTATGGAAAGAAAACAAAGACCGGTTATTCCACGGCGGCGGATGTGTTAGACCGCCTTGCACCGGAATATCCGATCGTTTCTGATATTTTAGAGTATCGTCAGCTTACCAAGTTAAAGTCCACTTATGCGGACGGATTGGTAAACTATATCGCTAAAGATGGCAGGATCCACACCAGTTTTAATCAGACGATCACAGCTACCGGGCGTTTAAGCAGCACGGAGCCAAACCTGCAGAATATCCCGATGAGGATCGAACTTGGCAGACTGATCCGCAAGGCATTTGTGCCAAAAGAGGGATTTGAGTTTATGGATGCCGATTATTCCCAGATTGAGCTTCGTGTTTTAGCACATATGTCCGGGGATGAAAAGCTGATCGAGGCATACCGGGAAGCACAGGATATCCACAGGATCACGGCGTCCCAGGTATTTCACATCCCGTTTGACGAGGTGACGGATCTGCAGCGGCGCAATGCAAAAGCGGTTAATTTCGGAATCGTATATGGAATCAGTTCATTTGGACTGAGCCAGGATCTAAGCATCAGCAAAAAAGAAGCTGCAGAGTATATTGAACGGTACTTTGAAACTTATCCAAAGATCAAGACGTTTTTAGATGGGCTTGTGGCAGAGGCAAAAGAAAAAGGCTATGTAACGACGATGTTTGGAAGAAGACGTCCGGTACCGGAACTTTCAAGCAGCAATTTTATGCAGCGTTCCTTTGGAGAACGTGTTGCCATGAACTCACCGATTCAGGGAACTGCGGCAGATATCATCAAGATCGCAATGATACGCGTGCATGACAGACTGTTAAAAGAAAATCTAAAGTCACGCCTGATCTTAACCGTGCATGATGAGCTTTTAGTGGAGACGGCGATCGAAGAAGAGGATGCGGTTCGAAAGATTCTCGAGGAAGAGATGCATGGAGCGGCAGATCTTGCGGTCACACTTGAAATTGATGCACATGTCGGCAAAAATTGGTATGAGGCAAAATAAAGATCTGTCATCATTTATGAGGGATGATGCGTTGGACTGCATATGTCCGGATGGTACGAGAGAAAAAATGGATGCGGGGAGCATGGAACGGATGAAATTTATCGGAATTACCGGCGGCGTCGGTGCGGGAAAATCAGAAATACTTCATTATCTTGAAACAAAAGATGGTGTAAAAGTCATGTTGGCGGATGAAATCGCGCATGAGCTGATGCTGCCCGGGACAGAATGTTATCAGAAATTAAAAGACATGTTTTCGGATGAGGATATCTGGAATGAAGATGGTTCGTTTGACCGGAAAAAGTTAGCAACAGTCATCTTTTCAGATGAAAAAAAACGGGATGCATTAAACGGAATCGTACATCCGGCAGTCAAAAAATATATCAGAACTGTTGCGGATACAGAGCGGGAAAATGGAGTGCTGAAAATCCTGGTTTTAGAGGCAGCATTGCTGATTGAAGAACATTATGATGAAATTTGTGACGAACTTTGGTATATTTATACCAGAGAGGATATAAGAAAAGAACGCCTTATGAGATCGCGCGGATATTCCCCGGAGAAAGTACAGCAGATTTTTGACAGTCAGTTACAGGAAGCGGTTTACCGGAAACACTGTAAAGTGGTGATCGATAATAATGGAACGGTGGAAGATGCCATAAGGCAGATTGATTTGGCAATCACAAATATGGAAAATGAGTAGGAGATACTGCAGATGAGCGACGGAAAAGACATGGAACAGCCATTGGTGTTCGGACTTGATATTGGAACGAGAAATGTGGTAGGAACGGTAGGTTACCGTACCGAAGATCAGTTTATCGTTACTGCTCAGTATATCATGCAGCATGATACGAGAGCAATGTTAGATGGACAGATCCACGATATCGGGCGTGTATCAGGGACGATAAGAAAAGTAAAAGAACAGCTGGAAAAACAGATCGGAAAAACGCTGACGGAGG
>OHKN01001137.1_pt1 | contig 10826 bp, 9 predicted proteins | sample 1568841 | NCBI WGS metagenome assembly OHKN01 (sample SAMEA3879579, study PRJEB24766) | human gut metagenome | biome: human-associated habitat; feature: feces | place: USA | collected 1985/1987
GGGTTCAGAACGTCGTGAGACAGTTCGGTCCCTATCCGGCGCGGGCGTAGGATATTTGAGAGGAGCTGCCCTTAGTACGAGAGGACCGGGGTGGACTGGCCTCTGGTGTATCTGTTGAGCCATCAGGCTCATGGCAGAGTAGCCAAGCCGGGACGGGATAAACGCTGAAGGCATCTAAGCGTGAAGCCCCCCTCAAGATGAGATATCCCATACGCAAGTAGTAAGACCCCTTGAAGACGACGAGGTAGATAGGGCAGAGGTGGAAGCGTAGTAATACGTGAAGCTGACTGTTACTAATCGGTCGAGGGCTTAACCAAAAGGTTATGGTTAAGGATAGGTAAGAGGAAGTTATTTCCTGAAGGATGAAAGATAGAAGTAGAAGAAATTCAGTGTGCAGTTTTGAAGGTATATAAACGTTCAAGAAAATCAAATATAAACGTGGATGACGGGGTGTGGCTCAGCTTGGCTAGAGCGCCTGGTTTGGGACCAGGAGGTCGCAGGTTCGAATCCTGTCACCCCGATTCTTACAAATATGCGCGAGTGGCTCAGTTGGTGGAGCGCGACCTTGCCAAGGTCGAGGCCGCGGGTTCGAGTCCCGTCTCGCGCTCTTTTTATTTCTAGGATTTATGCGGGTTCCGAGGTTTTCGGAGCCCGATTTTAATTTACATAGAATTGCTAAAAGTTTTTACTGAAGGTTTTGTATTATCATTCCGTATATGCTTGTTGGAAGAAATTCAAGAAACGAAGAAAAATGAAGGAAAATGCGTGATTTTTTTAATTTCCACTTGCATGTATACCTTGCCTGTGATATAGTATAAAGGCTGAAAATTCACGCCGGTCGGATTTGCGCAGGACGGTGCTCATTATGAGTCCCCGCGGAAAGCATGAGAAGACGGCGGAAGAAAAACCAAAATTGGAGGAAAGAAACATGAGCGTTATTTCAATGAAGCAGTTACTCGAAGCAGGTGTACATTTTGGACACCAGACCAGAAGATGGAACCCGAAAATGGCTCCGTACATCTACACCGAGAGAAATGGTATCCACATCATCGACCTTCAGAAATCTGTAGGTAAAGTAGATGAGGCTTACAAGGCAGTATCCGATATCGCAGCAGACGGCGGCACAATCCTGTTCGTTGGTACAAAGAAGCAGGCTCAGGACGCTATCAAGACCGAGGCTGAGAGATGTGGTATGTTTTATGTAAATGAGAGATGGTTAGGCGGTATGCTGACAAACTTCAAAACCATCCAGAGCCGTATCGCTAGATTAAAACAGATCGAGGCTATGTCTGAGGACGGAACTTTCGACGTTCTGCCGAAGAAAGAAGTTATCGAGCTGAAAAAAGAGTGGGAGAAACTGGAGAAGAACCTGGGCGGTATCAAAGATATGAAGAAGATCCCGGATGCTATCTTCGTAGTAGATCCGAAGAAGGAAAGAATCTGCGTACAGGAGGCTCATACTCTGGGTATTCCGCTGATCGGTATCATCGATACCAACTGTGATCCGGAAGAGCTGGATTATGTAATCCCGGGTAACGATGATGCTATCCGTGCCGTAAAACTGATCGTTTCCAGAATGGCAGACGCTGTTATCGAAGCTAAGCAGGGCGAGGCTGAGGCAGCTGCAGCAGAGGGCGAAGCAGAGGCTACAGAGGCTTAATTAACCCCAAAATTAAAAACTGAAACCAAAAGACCAGGAGCACGCCGCGGTTTTCCGCATAAAAGCGTGCTCCGCGCGGGTATACGAACGTGTACCTGAATTTATATACACGGAGGGATTTAAGATGGCAGTTACAGCCGCAATGGTAAAAGAGTTACGTGAAATGACAGGCGCTGGTATGATGGACTGTAAGAAAGCTCTTGCAGCTACAGATGGCGACATGGACAAAGCTGTTGAGTTCCTGAGAGAAAAAGGACTTGCAGGCGCTACTAAGAAAGCTGGCCGTATTGCAGCAGAGGGTATCGTTATGACTAAGGTTACCGCTGATGAAAAGAAGGCAGTTGTAGTAGAAGTAAACGCAGAGACAGACTTCGTAGCTAAGAACGAGAAGTTCCAGAACTATGTATCTGATGTTGCTGAGCAGGCGCTGAACACAAGCGCAGCAGATATTGACGCATTTCTGGCTGAAAAATGGGCAAAGGATCCGTCCCTGACAGTTGCAGAGGCTCTGTCTTCCCAGATCTCCATCATCGGCGAGAACATGAAGATCCGTCGTTTTGCTCAGTTAGCTGAGGAGAATGGTTTCGTTGCTTCCTACATCCATGCAGGCGGCAAGATCGGCGTTCTGGTAGACGTTGAGACTGACGTTGTAAACGATGCAATCAAAGAGATGGCTAAGAACGTAGCTATGCAGGCTGCAGCTCTGAAACCGCTGTACACCAACGACAGCGAAGTAGATGCAGATTACATCGCAAAAGAGAAAGAGATCCTGACTGTAGCAGCTAAGAACGAAAAGCCGGATGCAAACGACAAGATCATCAACGGTATGGTTATGGGTCGTATTAAGAAAGAGCTCAAAGAGATCTGTCTTCTGGATCAGGTATATGTTAAGGCTGAGGATGGCAAGCAGAGCGTAGCTCAGTATGTAGCTCAGGTTGCTAAAGAGAATGGTGCGAAGATCACTGTTAAGAAGTTCGTTCGTTTCGAGACTGGCGAAGGTATCGAAAAGAAGGAAGAGAACTTTGCAGAGGAAGTTGCAAAGCAGATGGGACAGTAGTTCTCATTTTCAAAAAAAGTCCAAAACGTCGGAATCGAAAGGTTTCGGCGTTTTTTGCGTCTATGTGCTAGTCCATCTGCTCTGGATTGGAAGGACAGCCAGAAAGGGGAATGTTGACAGTCCGCTCCCCAGGATATATAATATTTCTCAGGAAATAACACCAGCATGGAAGGGGAAACAAATAGAATGAAGAAAATTATTTTAACCGGCGATCGTCCTACCGGGCGCTTACATGTCGGACATTATGTTGGCTCTCTGAGCGAGAGAGTGAGACTTCAGAATTCCGGCAAATTCGACGAGATCTATATTATGATTGCCGATGCACAGGCGCTGACAGATAACGCAGATCATCCGGAAAAGGTGCGTAAAAATATTCTGCAGGTTGCCCTGGACTATCTGGCTTGTGGAATTGACCCGGAGAAATCCACCATCTTTATCCAGTCGATGGTGCCGGAGCTGACAGAGCTTACTTTTTACTATATGAACCTGGTTACGGTATCCCGTGTACAGCGAAATCCTACCGTAAAAGCAGAGATTCAGATGCGTAATTTTGAGGCAAGCATCCCGGTTGGATTCTTTACTTATCCGATTAGCCAGGCGGCGGATATCACTGCATTCCGCGCGACGACCGTTCCGGTTGGAGAGGATCAGATGCCGATGTTAGAGCAGTGCAAGGAGATCGTCCACAAATTCAACAGCGTGTACGGCGAGACTCTGACGGAACCGGAGATCCTGCTTCCGTCCAACAAGGCATGTCTGCGTCTGCCGGGTATCGATGGAAAGGCAAAGATGAGCAAATCGCTTGGAAACTGCATCTACCTTTCTGATTCGGAAGCAGATGTGAAGAAGAAGATCATGTCCATGTTTACAGATCCCAATCACCTGCGTGTCGAGGATCCGGGTAAAGTCGAGGGCAATCCGGTCTTCATCTATCTGGATGCATTCTGCCGTCCAGAGTATTTTGCAGAGTTCCTGCCGGATTACCAGAACCTGGACGAGCTGAAAGCGCATTACCAGAGAGGTGGTCTGGGCGATGTGAAGGTGAAGAAATTCTTAAACAACGTCATGCAGGCTGAACTGGCTCCGATCCGCGCGAGACGCCAGGAATGGGAGAAGAGAATCCCGGATGTATTTGACATCCTGAAAGAGGGAAGCAAGGCAGCAGAGGCGAAGGCTGCTGAGACGCTTCGCGATGTGAAGGCTTCGATGCGGATCAATTATTTTGATGATGACAGCCTGATTGATACGATCGAGGACTAAGATAAAAAGTGGAAATTCGGCGTGGCTTTCTGGAATGCCGGGAGTGTGCTGCCGGAAATGAATTGATTTAAAAAATAGAGAAAAGTCTGTCTTCTGGCACGGGAAAGGTGCCGGGATGACAGGCTTTTTTTCGCGTGATTCCCACTTAAAAACGGTTTACATAGTCCCTAAAATTCGATATAATAGTCTGTATCGCGTTATAACACAAAGTTATATCAAATATGAAATGAAAGAATACTAAGAGGGCTACACATGAGCAAAAACAAACAATGGGCGAGTAAGCTGGGCTTTATTATGGCAACGGCTGGGGCGGCGATTGGATTGGGAAATCTGTGGAAATTTCCATATCTGATGGGAAAGAACGGTGGATTTCCATTTCTGGTTGCGTATCTGTTTTTTATCGTTCTTCTCGGACTGCCGGTTATGATCACGGAAATGTCCCTGGGACGGAAGACGCGGCATGATCCGGTGCAGGCATATGCGGACATTCATCCGCACGCACGGATTGTCGGTATATTCGGCGTACTGGCGGCGTTTATTATTTTGAGTTATTACAGCGTCATCGGCGGCTGGATTTTAAAGTATATTGCCAGCTATGTGACGACGGCGGCAGCGCCGGATTTTAACGCCTTTATCGGCAGCAGCGAGCCGGTGATCTGGCATATTGTATTTATGGCAGCGACTATAGCTGTCTGCTATTTTGGCATCAATGGCATTGAGAAAGCGAGCAAATTGATGATGCCGATGCTTCTGGTTCTGTTATTTGTCATCATTTTCAGAAGCGTGACGCTTCCGGGAGCTTCGAAAGGACTGTTATTTATCTTCCAGCCGGATTTTTCGGCGTTCACGCTTTCCTCCGTCAGCGCGGCACTGGGACAGGTGTTTTATTCGCTGAGTCTCTGCATGGGTATCACGATTACCTACGGAAGCTATCTGAGTGGAAAGGAAAATATTCCAAAAAGCTGTATGATCATCGGCGGTCTGGATACTGTGATTGCGGTTCTCGCGGGTATTGCGATCTTTCCGGCAGTATTTGCCTTTGGTCTGGAGCCGGGACAGGGACCGGGACTGATTTTCGGTACACTGCCGATGGTATTTGCGAATATTGCGGGGGGAACTTTTTTCGCAATTCTGTTTTTTGCGCTGGTTTTTTTCGCAGCCGTTACGAGTGCGATCGCACTTCTGGAAGTCTGTGCCTCCTTTGCGATTGATTCGCTGGGCTGGGGACGCAAGCCTGCGGCGCTTGTGATTGGTACGGCGATCACGCTGCTTGGCATTCCGAGTGCGCTGTCCTTCGGCGTCTTGAGTGATGTCACAATCCTGAATCAGTCGGTCTTTGATTTCGCTGGACTGGTAACGGATAATATCCTGATGCCGCTCGGCGGACTCACGATGTGCTACTATGTAGGCTGGAAATGGAAACCGGAGTATCTGCTTGCGGAGATCGAGGCGGACGGTACGAAGTTCCGTCTGGGAAAACTCTGGGTGTTCTGCATCCGATTCCTGACGCCGATTATGGTGGGAATCGTCAGTGTAACTGGATTTTATAATTTGTACTTAGCGATCCGGTAGGAAGAGCGGCTTTGTTGACAAAAGCAGGAAATTGCCGTATAATTGTTAAAGTTCAGACAAGGTTACGGAAACGGGGATAGGATGTGCTTGACGGTGGATCAAGGACAGGAAAAGACCGTTTATGTGATAGTTTGGACGGACAGACAACTTGGGGAAACTTGAATATAAGACAATAAAAATATGGGGATACCGCAGAATGACAAGGATGTGATTGGGCGGTGTCCCCGCTTCGACTGTGGAGAATGAACCGGACATGAGGCATTGCTGCGGGTAAAGAAGCGCTGCGTAACTGTGTGCGCAAAATCATGAGCCGGAAGACGTCGTGGAGAAAACAGAGAAGGAGGATGAGATATATGGTTCCGAGAAAGAAAACATTAGCCAAGACAGCGGAAAAGAAATCTGTTTCAACGAAAGAGAAAAAGGTTCCGTCTGTTGTGGAGAGAAAAGAGACAGCCGTAGCTGAAGTAGCGAAGAAAGAAACGGCTGTGGCAGCAGTCGCAAAGAAAGAGACAGCGGTAGCGGAAGTAGCAAAGAAGGAAACAGCTGTGGCAGCCGTGGAGAAAAAAGAGACGGCAGTAGCATCCGTTCCGAAAAAGGAAACTGCACTGGCACACGTAGAGAAGAAAGAGACAGCCGTAGCGCCGGTACAGAAGAAGGAGACCGCCCTCGCAGAGAAGAAAGAGATGGCAGCAGCCGCAGAGAAAAAGGAGACAGACGTGACCGTAAAGAAAACAACTGCAAAGAGAACCACAAAGACAACCACAAAGACAACCACTGCAGCAAAGAAGACAGCTGAGAAAAAGGAAGTAAAGACAGTTGCATACGTACAGTACGCAGGTGCAGAGATTTCTATCGAGAAGCTGGAGGCAGAAGCAAAGAAAGCATATGCAGCTCTGGGACATAAAGAGGACGAGATTGAGACTCTGACCCTGTATGTTAAACCGGAAGAGCGTGCCGTTTACTATGTGGTAAATGGAGAAGGTTCCAGCGAGTACAAGATTGTGTACTAAGGTGGGCGTTCGGTGAAGTTTCCGGCTCTGTATGACGGGAAGTTTACATACCATATCTGCTTAAAATGAGGGAGCAGGTATAAAAATCTAAGAATGGTAAAAAGCCAGTTTTTATATCTTTGGTGTATTAAGAGAGATATAGAACTGGCTTTTTTTGTTGATAGGGAGATGTTTAAAAAACGCTTTGCAAGAATTACAACAGGGAATGCGGATGATTCGATGCCAGGCGTAGTGAAGGAAAAAACAGCCAGAACAGTACGCCAGCGGTTAAGGTCAGGCAAATTTCCATGGCACTGTTGATGATTCCCGATAAAATCCAGCTGTCCAGACAGAAAACACAAGAAATCCAGAGAAGCAGGAGGCAGAGGCGCCCACGGGCAGCAGGAGAATCCAAAGAGTGAGTCAATTTGCTGAAAAAGGCAGTATTGGAGGGTGTTTGGGAATAACGGGCAGGAGCTGGGGACGAAAGATAGAGCTGCAAGCTTAAATAAAACAGATTATAAAGAAATAACAGTGCAGCCGCCAGTGCCAGAAGCGTGTGAAGGATAGCGCAGACTGGGAGGTGCTCCGGGGTATAGGGCAGCAGGGCAGCGGCAGTGAGGAGAAGCAGGCAGCATTTTGCCTGGCGGGGGCGGTACAGGGAGAGTTGGGAGTAGAAAAAGCCGCCGCAGAGCAGGCACCAGAGAAAAAATTCCCCGCGTCGGTGCAGTGCGATGCTGATACTGGAAAAATTGGAAGAAAACAGATTGCATCCGCGTGTGAGTGAGAAACTAAAAAATGGGAGGAGAACGAACGTAAATATCCATCGAATCATGAGGATAGTGTGGGAAAATGGGGCGGAAAAGATACTGGAAAGAAGAGGCAGAAATAGTTGACGGAATTGCTGTTTATGTAATAGTATTATTATTTAGGAAAGATGAAGTATATGTTTGATTAAGAAGGATAATACAAAACCATGATAAATTTACCAGCAGCATTTACTGAACGAATGAAACAGATGCTCGGCAGGGAGTACGATGCGTTTATCGCCAGTTACGACAAGGAGCGCTCACAGGGACTGCGCGTGAACGGACTGAAAACGGATCCGGCGGAATTTGCTAAGACGGCTCCATTTTCTCTGAATCCGGTTGCGTGGGCGGCGGAGGGATTCGCTTATGGGGCGGAGGATCGTCCGGGGCGTCATCCGTACCACGATGCGGGCGTTTACTATATTCAGGAGCCGAGCGCGATGATTGCGGCTTCGCTTTTAAACCCGCAGCCGGGGGAAATGATTCTGGATCTCTGTGCGGCACCGGGCGGAAAATCGACGCAGGCGGCGGCGAGACTGGGCGGAGAAGGACTTCTGGTGAGCAATGAGATCCATCCGGCGCGTGCAAAGATTCTCTCGCAGAATATCGAGCGCATGGGAATCCGGAATGCGGTTGTGACAAATGAAGATTCCGGGCGGCTGACGAAGTATTTTCCGGCATTTTTTGATGGGATCATCGTGGATGCACCGTGTTCCGGCGAGGGAATGTTCCGCAAGGATGAGACGGCGGTCACGGAATGGAGCCCGGAGAATGTGCGTCGCTGTGCTGGGCGGCAGCAGGAGATTCTTGAAAATGCGGCGATGATGCTGAAACCTGGCGGACGGCTGGTGTACTCCACCTGTACGTTTGCGCCGGAGGAGGACGAGCAGGCGATCGGACGTTTCTTAGAGGCACATCCAGAGTTTGCGCTAGAGGAAACGCCGGACTATTCGGGACTTTCGCACGGTGTTCCAGCCTGGGGGGCGGGCGTGACGGATGGAATCGAGAAAACGGTCCGTATCTGGCCGCACCGGACCGAGGGAGAAGGCCATTATGCGGCACTTCTTCGAAAAACGGGCGAGCCGGAGAGCGTGAAGCGTAAATATCCGGCTTCGATGAAGGACAAGAAGCTTCTGGCAGTCTATGAGGATTTCTGCAAAGAGATATTTATTGAGCCGAAGAAATGGACAGCGGACAGTACGATGACGATGTTTGGCGACCAGCTTTACCGGACGCCGGAGGAGATGGTCGATTTTAAGGGGCTGCGGGTGCTTCGCCCGGGGCTTCAGATGGGAGAATTTAAGAAAAACCGTTTTGAACCGTCCCACGCGCTGGCACTTGCCCTGCATCCATCGGAGGTAAAACAGAACGTGAACCTGTCTGCCGACGCGCCGGAGACGGCGGCATATCTGCGCGGCGAGACGATCCAGCTTTCTGAGGAAGACGCCGGAAAAGGCTGGTGCCTTGTGAGTGTGGACGGGTATTCGCTCGGATGGGGCAAGAAGAGCGGCGGGACGCTGAAAAACCATTATCCGAAGGGACTGCGGAAGCAGTATTAATAGAAGAAGGAAAAATCCTCCGGCATCGGAGCCGTAAACTCCATTGCTTCCCCAGTGATCGGATGCCGGAATGCCACCGTATAGGAGTGAAGCGCCTGCCGTCCGATGAAGCGGTAATCCGGGTTGTATAGAAAATCCCCTAAAAGCGGGTGCCCGATGGCTTTCATGTGGACCCGGATCTGGTGGGTGCGCCCCGTTTCCAGGCGAAGCCGGACGAGGGAGCAGCCGAGATCGTCCCGGTAATCGAGACACCGGTAATGGGTGACGGCGTGTTCCCCATGATCCATATCGATGCAGCGTTCGATGGTGGAACCATCTTTTCGGGCGATCGGCAGATCGATGGTGCCGGATTCTTCTGGTTTACCAGCAACAAGCGCGAGATATTCGCGGCGTATCTCTTTTTTTGCAGTCATGGCGGAGAGAAATGCGCCGCTTATTTTATGTTTGGCGATCAGCAGAAGACCGGTGGTGTCGCGGTCTAAGCGGTTCACGGCACGGAACACGAAATGTTCGCCGCGCGAGGCAAACCGGTACGCGAGGGCGTTTGCCAGCGTATTTTCATGGTGTCCCTGGGACGGGTGGACAGGCATTCCGGTGGCTTTGTTGAGTATTATGAGATCTTCGTCTTCATATACTATATCGATCGGAAGATTGACCGGAAGAATATCTGAAGAAACGGGTTCGTCCGGGAGAAAGAGCGTCAGGGTGTCTCCGATCTGAAGCGTTGTGTTCAGCCAGGACGGTGTTCCGTTCAGGCAGATCTGCTCAGGGTTCTGTTTGAGCTCGATGAGGATACGGCGGGAATATCCGGCATCGCGGAGGAAGGCGCCGATGGTGTCAGCTTTGTTTTTATTTGTAATAGTGTATGATAATGTCCGTTTCATTTAGGGAACCTCTTTGTAATCATTGTGATGCCAATAAGGATAACATAAAAGCAAGGAGGCTGCAATCTCATAGTATTTTTTGAAGGATTCTCGAAACCCTATTGACTTGCGATCAAAAACCTAGTATCATTACTAATAAGTAAGGCTGTTTTTATTCAAATTACTTATAAGTAGAACTAATAAATACAATGCAGAGAAAAGGAGAATGAACGATGGCAAAAGTAGGAATTGTAATGGGAAGCGATTCGGACATGCCGATCATGGCACAGGCAGCAGATTTTCTGGACAAGATGGGGATTGATTATGAAATGACAATCATTTCTGCACACCGTGAGCCAGACATCTTTTTTAACTATGCAAAATCCGCTGAGGAGAAAGGCTTTAAGGTTATCATTGCAGGTGCTGGTAAGGCAGCGCATCTGCCGGGTATGTGTGCGGCACTGTTTCCGATGCCGGTGATCGGTATTCCGATGAAAACCTCGGATTTAGGCGGAGTTGATTCTCTGTATTCGATCGTACAGATGCCGTCCGGTATTCCAGTTGCGACGGTAGCGATCAACGGCGGCAAGAATGCGGGTATTCTGGCAGCCAAGATTCTGGCAACTTCCGATCCGGAGCTTTTAGCAAAATTAAAAGCATACTCTGAGGAGATGAAGAATGAAGTAGCCGGTAAGGATGAGAAATTACAGAAACTGGGACATAAAGAGTATCTGGCACAGAAATAAATATTAAAAATATAAACAAGGACATACGGAGGAAAACCATGGATTACAAGAATTCCGGAGTAGATATTGAGGCTGGTTATAAGTCGGTAGAACTGATGAAAGAGCATGTAAAGAAAACGATGCGTGAGGAAGTGCTGGGAGGTCTGGGCGGCTTTGCCGGTGCATTCTCCCTGGCAAAGATTAAAGAGATGGAAGATCCGGTTCTCTTATCTGGTACGGACGGCTGTGGTACCAAGGTAAAACTGGCGATCATCATGGACAAGCATGACACGATCGGTATCGACGCGGTTGCGATGTGTGTCAACGACATT
>OHKN01001138.1_pt1 | contig 10807 bp, 8 predicted proteins | sample 1568841 | NCBI WGS metagenome assembly OHKN01 (sample SAMEA3879579, study PRJEB24766) | human gut metagenome | biome: human-associated habitat; feature: feces | place: USA | collected 1985/1987
CCTGCTTTACGTCCGTCAGGCATTGCTCCTGTAGCTTTTCCGTATACTACGTTTGATGTAATCGTAAGGATTGATGTTGTAGGCTCTGAATCACGGTATGTGTGATGCTTCTTTAACTTGTCCATGAATGTCTTAAGAAGCCATACACCGATTTCGTCCGCACGGTCATCATCGTTTCCGTATTTAGGGAACTCTCCCTCAATTTCGAAATCCTTTGCCAGTCCGCTCTCGTCACGTACTACTTTAACCTTTGCATATTTGATCGCACTTAAGGAGTCTACTACATGTGAGAACCCTGCGATACCTGTAGCGAATGTACGACGTACATTTGTATCGATTAAGGCCATCAGTGCATATTCATAGTAATATTTGTCATGCATATACTGGATCAGGTTCAGGATGTTTACATAGATTCCTGCCAGCCAGTCCATCATCAGGTCATACTTATGCATCACCTCGTCATAATCAAGATACTCGGAGGTGATCGGTGCGTACTCCGGACCAGCCTGCATCGGCTTTCCGTCCTTTGTCTTGTACTTCTCGTCTTTACCGCCGTTGATCGCGTAGAGCAGGCACTTTGCAAGGTTTGCGCGGGCACCGAAGAACTGCATCTCCTTACCTGTCTGGGTAGCGGATACGCAGCAGCAGATGCTGTAGTCATCGCCCCATACCGGACGCATAACATCATCGTTCTCATACTGGATTGAGCTTGTTTCAATCGAGATACGTGCTGCATAATCACGGAAGGTCTGTGGCAGTCTGGATGAATAGAATACAGTAAGGTTTGGTTCCGGTGCCGGTCCCATATTCTCTAAAGTATGAAGAAAACGGAAGTCTGTCCTGGTTACCATGGAACGTCCGTCTACACCTGTTCCTGCTACATCAAGAGTTGCCCATACAGGGTCACCGGAGAATAACTGGTTATAAGAAGGAATACGTGCGAATTTAACCATACGAAGTTTCATTGTGAAATGGTCAATCAGCTCCTGAGCCTGCTGCTCGGTAAGAATTCCCTTATCCATATCTCTCTTAATATAAATATCAAGGAAAGTAGAAACACGTCCTACTGACATTGCTGCACCGTTCTGTGTCTTGATTGCTGCAAGGTATCCGAAGTATAACCACTGAACAGCCTCTTTTGCATTGGTTGCAGGTCTTGAAATATCATATCCGTAAATCTCAGCCAGTTTCTTCATGTCTTCCAGACATTTAATCTGCTCTGCAATTTCTTCTCTTAAACGGATGACATCATCTGTCATCTGTCCGCATCCGCAGTTGGCTTTGTCTTTCTTCTTCTCAGCGATTAAGTAATCCAGTCCGTATAATGCTACACGGCGGTAATCACCTACAATACGTCCACGACCGTAGGTATCCGGAAGACCTGTTAAAATCTTAGCATGACGAACCTTCATCATTTCCGGTGTATAAGCATCAAATACAGCTGTATTGTGTGTCTTATGATACTTGGTGAAAATTTCTTTTAATTTATCATTTACTTCATAACCGTAGGTCTCACATGCCTGAACAGCCATCTTGATTCCACCATATGGCATGAAAGCTCTCTTTAATGGTTTATCAGTCTGAAGACCAACTACCTGCTCTAAATCTTTTAAGCTTTCATCAATATATCCCGGACCATAAGCTGTAATTCCGGTTACAACCTCTGTCTCCATATCAAGAACGCCACCCTTGGCACGCTCTTCTTTCTGTAATTTCTGAAGTGCATCCCACAGCTTGTTGGTTGCATCTGTCGGCTCAGCTAAAAAGCTCTCATCTCCATCATATGGAGTGTAGTTGTCCTGAATAAACTGACGAACATTGATTTCTTCTTTCCAGAGACGTCCTTCGAATCCATCCCACTCTTTCATTTCAATCATTACGATATCCTCCTAAAAAATGTATTCAGTATGAACACTGAATGGTTACTAAATTTACTGTCAACAGACTTTTTATTCATCGGCTTGAATTAGTCTTGTTTAACTGTAGTTAGTATATACTGACCGTTATTTTTTTGTCAATATCTTTTGATGTTCAAAATAACATACACAAAAGAAAACGAGCCAGTCCTCCAGGTTCATCGCCCAGACGGTCGGCTCGTTTTCGTTATACTTCATGTGGTTTTTCCACTTATCCGTCAGTCATATAACGGTTTTATCATAGACTATTTCTTTTCTGATTGCAATAGCTTATGAAAACTTTTTATCAACTATTTTTTCCGTTTTATCTGTTCTTTCCCTACAATACTTTGGAAAGGAAGTCGCAAAGACGCGGATTCTGTGGATTGGCAAAGAATTCTGCCGGTGTATTCTCTTCCTGAATCTGTCCTTCATTGATAAACATGACACGGCTTGCTACTTCTCTTGCAAATCCCATTTCGTGCGTTACCACCACCATGGTCATTCCGTCCTGTGCCAGTTCTTTCATAATTTCAAGAACTTCTCCTACCATTTCCGGATCCAGTGCGGAAGTCGGCTCGTCAAATAACATGACATCCGGATTCATTGCCAGTGCTCTTGCAATTGCAATACGCTGTTTCTGTCCACCGGAAAGCATTGCCGGATAGGTATCTGCTTTATCAGACAGTCCGACTCTCATCAAAAGCTCGTCCGCACGCTTAGATGCCTCTTCCTTATTCATAAGTCCGGTCTGAACCGGTGCCAGCATGATATTTCCTTTTACGGTATAATTCGGGAACAGATTGAACTGCTGGAATACCATTCCAATCTTCTGACGCATCTTGTTGATGTCTACGGATTTATCCGTGATATCTGTTCCTTCAAAAGTAATCACACCGGAAGTCGGCTCCTCTAAAAGATTTAAGGAACGTAAGAATGTGGATTTACCACAACCGGATGGTCCGATGATGGCAACCACCTCTCCCTGGGCGATTTCTGTGGAGATACCATTTAATACATTTACATTTCCAAAGGATTTACACAAATCCTTTACTTCAATCAATACCTTCTTATCGCTCATTTGTTCTCAACCTCGTTTCCAGTTTATGTACACCAGCCGTTAAAATCATAACGATTATCAGGTAGATAATTGCAACCCCGAACAATGGTAAGAATGGGTCATAAGTCTGGCTACGGATGATATCGCCACCCTTTGTCAAATCCGGGATTGCAATATATCCACTGATGGAAGTCTCTTTCAGTAAGGTAATAAACTCATTTGCCAGTGCCGGAAGTACATTCTTAAATGCCTGTGGCAGTATAATCAGACGCATGGTCTGCGAATAATTCAATCCGAGGCTTCGTCCAGCTTCAAACTGTCCTTCGTCTACAGACATGATTCCGGAACGTACAATCTCTGCTACATAGGCAGCCGAATTCAAACCAAAAGCGATTACAGCCACTGCAATCTTATTATCGAGTGCAACCAGAATAATATAGTACATAATCAAAAGCTGTACCATCGTAGGGGTTCCACGCCATATGGTAAGATACATTTTACATATAAAATTCAAAACATTTAATCCACCATGTTTATCATGGGTGGAACGGATAATTGCGACTAAAAATCCAACCACAATACCCAGAAGTACTGCAAGCACTGCAATAAGCAGTGTATTGCCAAGACCACGTAACAGATAAAGATATCTGTCTTTCTCTATAAAATCCTGTTGAAAGCTGCTTAAAAAATCGCTCAAGGTCTTTCCTCCTATACCGATTATTTATTTCTTACTACAATAACCTGGCTTGCTGTTGCATAAGTATCTGTAAAGTCAATGTTCTTAAGACGGTCTTCTTTTACAGTCATTCCTGCTGCACCAAAATCTGCTTTACCGGAAGATACTGCTGCGATGATTGCATCAAATTCCATATCTTCAATCTCTAAATCATAACCAAGCTTGTCACAGATTGCTTTTGCGATATCTGCATCGATACCAACTACGTTGTCACCATCATAATATTCGTATGGCTCAAACTGCGCATTGGTTGCCATGGTAAGTTTTCCGTTTGGATATTCTGTTCCCTCCGGAGTCTCATATGGATGCTCTCCTGCTTCATCACCAATATAGTTGCTGATGATAGTATCGATTGTTCCGTCTGCTTTTAACTCTTCGATTGCTTTGTTGAATTCGTCTGTTAAATCTGTGTTATCTTTTGCGATACAGATTGCATATTCCTCTGCGTCAAAGGTATCATCTAAAATTTTCAAGTCATCATTCTTCTCAACAAATGCCTCTGCAGGCTGCTTGTCGATGATTACACAATCAATTTTACCGGTCTTTAATGCCTGAATTGCATCAGAACCTTTGTTGTAACGCTCTACGGTGCTTCCTTCGTCCTCATATGCTGTTGCATCGGCATCTCCGGTTGTTCCAAGCTGAACACCGATTTTCTTTCCCGGAAGGTCATCCTTGGAATTTACTGTGTTTGCAGCTACAGATGAGCCACATCCTACCATTGCTACTGTCATTGCTGCAGTTAATAAAAGTGCTGCAAATTTCTTCATGTTCTTCATATTTATTCCTCCTCTGATTATAATTATGTGAATTTATATTTCATACAACATCATAAAATATATCAACATAACGCCTAGTATAGCATGATTCCGCCTATTTCACAAGTACCCGGAGAGTATTTGTCTGCATTTAAAAAAACATTTTTCCATGTATTTTTAAACAGGCGGTACCTCAGTAGTTTGCATATTCGCTTCATAATTGTTATAATGTGCCAAGAAAAGTGATGATACTTGAGGAGGTTTTTTCATGAAGCGATTTGGCAGAATTATGTTCTGTTTTCTTCCGGCTCTGCTGGCATTTGGCCTGCAGCAGCTTATCTCCATTCCGGCAGTAGGGCTTGCTCTGCTGGGTGGTTTTTATACCAAAGGGGCAACTTCTATCGATGACTGTATGGATGCATTTTTAAATATTATTTCCACCGCCAATTTTAATGCCGGTGTCAGTGCAGCCTACGGTACTGTTGCCCTTGTGGTATTTGCCTACTGGTATTATAAAAAGTTCCGGCAGACAGAACCGGAAAATGTACGGAAACCATTTAATATTCCGGTTATCTTCGGCATTCTTATTACTGCAGTAGGATTACAGTATATTACCAATTACATTGTATCTTTTACTGCAGCCATTAACCCGCACTGGCTGGAATATTACAGTAACCTGGTAGAATCGGTGGGACTGGATGAGCCTTCCCTGATTCTGGTTCTCTATTCCGTTCTGATTGGACCTGTCTGTGAAGAACTGATTTTCCGTGGACTGACTTTGAAATATGCAAAAAGAGCAATGCCTTTCTGGGTTGCTAACCTCTTGCAGGCACTGCTCTTTGGTGTGTTCCATATGAATATGATTCAGGGTGTTTATGCTTTTGTGGTAGGAATTGTTCTTGGATTTATCTGCGAGAAAAGCCACAGCATTTATCCTTCCATGCTTTTCCATATCCTCTTTAACATCTGGGGAACCTTCTCCCCGGACTGGTTTATGTATAAAGCAGATACCGTTCCGTTCTTCTTCCTGTGGTTCTTTGTTGGTGCCGGACTACTGGTTGCAGGACTGCTCCTCTTTTTCTTTGGAGTAAATAAAAAATATCCCAAAATTGAAAATTCTTATTATTCTTAATATCCTTTTGCAATTTTCTTTCCCTGCAAAAGGCTCTGGTTTTGATTTACAAAGGAGCGTGTCCGCTCTTTTAATAATAATTTTCGTCCTTCCGGGGTTCTTGTATATACCACATGGTATGGTCCAAGAGCCCTTTTCATATGCTTTTCAAAAATCAGGGCACGCTCCTTTTGTCTTCCGAATATTTCCGGGACACTGTAACACTCTCTTGATGTGCCAAAGATTTTTTCCCGGATAAGAAGATACCTTGGGTTATCAATAACACCCCACAATTCTTCCATGCAGGCAGAATAGGTTGTCTTATCTCTGGTGGTTCCACCTTTAAGCCAGGTACCTACCACAAATCCATTAAAGGATTCTACTTCTGTCCTGCAATGGGCACCATCCTCTAATTCCCCGCATTCCCTCAATGCATCTAGCATTGCTTCGCTAAGCTGTTTCATCCGTCTTGCCGGAGTGCTGAATTTAAACAGACGTATCCCCTGATAGACAATTCCGGCAAATGCGGCTAACAGTGCAATTCCAAGTAACAGGAAAGCCGGATGATTACCAAGCTTCTGTGCCATCATTCTTCCACTCATTAAGAGTATTGCAAGTATCACCTGTATGATTTCTATACAGACCGCATTAATAAAGATATATCCGGTTTCTATTTCTTTTGCTGCAATTTCATCTATCTGTTCTATTTCCATCTGATTTCGCACTTCCTGTAAGGACTGGTTCCATCGCTGCCTCAATGCATTTCTGTCCTTTGCACGCTCAAGCATCATGCGGTTTGCTTTATCTACCTCATATTTTGATGTTATCTTTGGAATGTCCAGCCGACCAATTCCGCTTTCGATTACATCTTCCCTGCAGGATACTCCTAAAAATGATTCAAACCGGCGTTCCAACATTTCATAATCGCCCTCTGCATCAGTATTACTCTGCTGTCCCCGCTCTTTTGGAAAAATGCAGGCAAGATGCCAGATGTTTCCGGTCTTATCCGGCTGCTCTCTGTCGGTACGGATTGCTCTTCCACGCATCTGGTTACTCAGCATAAAAGACCCTACATAGGTTGCCAATATCAGAGAATTGATGCACGGTGCATCCCAACCTTCTCCCAGCAATGACTTGGTTCCAATCAATGTATGAATCTCTCCCTGACGGAATAACTCCGTCACAACAGCTACGGTGTGGGTGCTCTTTCCCTTTATCATAAGCTGTCCATATCCGGTATCTCCCAGCGGATTCAACGTTCCACTGCAGCCATACTGTGCCAGTAATTCCGGCAGTTTTGCTTCGACTTCCATTGGAACGATTATCACTGTTCCACTCAGCACACCAAGACGGATTCCAGCCATGTTCTGCCGCCTTAAATATTCAAAAATCGGCACTGCACCAAGCTCTGTGACCAGTGTATCTTTACTTCCAATCTCCGGCAATTTGTCTTTCTTAATATAATCGCAGAGAACCAGAAGGCGTAAATCATTTTCCAGTGCCTCATACTCAGCCTGCACAATGGTATGGATGCTCTCCATCTTTCCCTGGCTTTTCATAAGTACCTTTTTTATGGCTTCATTATCCCGCAGCGCAACCTTGTTCCGGTAGATGGCTCCTGCCTCTTTTAATTCCTGCAGCAGGCTTTCCCGCTCTGCTTCCATCATGGTATAGGACTCTCTGTCCTCATAAAGAACACCCTGCAGTAACACTTCCATCCAGTGTGCATCCATTCCCGGTAGCTTTCCCTTTGTTCCGATGAGCTTCCTTAAATAACCGGAAAATGGAATCCCTTTTGCCTGGCAGTATACCAGCAGCGCTGTAAAATACTCCGGTTTATCTAAGAACCGCTCACTGTATTCTTCCGGATGCATAAGCCCCTGATGGGAAGATACGATTCTTTGCAAAGTCTCATCTGCCATCATTTTCTGCACCTGCATCTGCATCCGCTTCTGATGTTCCCTGACATATGCTTCCTCTTCTCTTGTCGGCCAGTTAAAATAAACATAGTCCTGATGCGGGCAGAGACTTCCTTCTCTTACCAGTTCCGGCGTAAAGATTTCTTCATCAATCGGTCCGCACATATCGATATAACGCTTCCACTGTGCCGGTGTACTGTCATAAGGCGGTGTTGCTGTCAATGCAATGATTTTCACATCCGGCAGCTTGTCTAAGAAAGTCTCCAGTGCCTTCCACCACTCACTGCGAAGGTGATGCGCCTCATCCAGACAAATTGTTGTAATACCAGCTTCCTTTACTGCCTTAAAAATATCGAAATCCCGGTAGTCAACCTGCTCCGTTTCCTTCTCTCCATCTGCTTCTTCTGTCACTCCGCCGGCTGCCACTTTACTGTCTGCCGCATCTACTCCATCCACCGCTTCACTGGCTGCTGCATCTTCCTCTGCCGCTTCCCCGCTGTCCTCTTCCAGTGTGCCCTGCTCCCGCTTCATGGCACTGTACAGTGCCTGATAAGTCGTTGCAGTCATCTGCTTCATCTGTTTTAAATCATTGGATAATATTTCCTGCGGATCTGCCTCTTCGGTTAAGAAGCCCTCCTGTATACGCATCAGCCATTGCTGGCGGATGGTAATGCTGGGTGAAAAAATAAGGCAGGGTGCTCCCAGCCTCCGAATCAGTTCTATTCCAAGTGTAGTCTTTCCGGAACCCGGTGCTGCCACAATATGTATCTTTCCATCCTTCAAATACTGCTGCGCATGTAAGAGTACTCTTTCCTGATAATCTCTCCACTTTCCCCGAAATTGCAGGATTCCCTCATATCCTGTGTTCATAAATTTCCCTCCATCAACATTTTAATAAATGCAGTATCGCGATATATCCACGGTTCCTTCGAAAATGGCTCATTTGCTTTTACAATCTCTTCCGGTGTCATCCATTCCAGATGATAGCCTTTTGCCTTCTCGCTTTCTGTCATATGCGGTTCTGTTGTTCTCTCCTCAACTGCACAGGCAAAGAAATAGGTGTGACAGTGATATATTTTATCTGTTTCAAATAAATCACGGCGTTTTTCTTCTATCTCGCCCAACAGCTGCATACTTCCCGGGCATAATATCAATCCGCCCTCTTCTAATACTTCTCTGGAGAGTGCCGTTTCAAAATCTTCCTCACCATCCATGCCGCCGCCTAATATTTTGCAGTCCCCTGCCCTGCCGCGCTGGACTGCAATTTTTCCATTCTTTTCTATGATCGCCCGGACGCACTTTCTTTCAAATACCGGCATGCCATCCTCATAATCTTTTTTATCTAATACCAGAAGTATCTTACTTTCCGTCATTTTCGTTTCCTCGCTCTTGTCAAAGTTACCTAATCTGCCCACTGAAAACTGTTTACCATGGTCTCTGCTGTCCGTATAGGTACCTTCACCATTTACCCGGGCAGCACTGCCCTGCACCTGCATCATAAGCTGTGAAAGAATAGTCCTTTGTATTAATTTCTCATCATAATATGTAATGTCGGTTGAAATCGCATTACTAATAGCTAGTATACCATAAACATACTGTTTTGGGGAAGAAATGTCCTATTTCATCCAATAAACAGCTATCTTGTCGCTTTCTACTCTCCAAAGTCATAGTAAGCAGTTGGTTTATCACCAAAGATACCTCCTCTTACTGCCAGCACAAAGTTTCGCTTAGCAAGCACTTGATGCGTTTCTTCTACGTATGCATATTGTCAAGTGTATGTGTCATATTTTATATTCAAAATAAAAAAAGCTGCTACTCTGAAAAATAACAGCCTTTCTTACTATATTAGCCTTTTGGAATTTGACCATCGACATACAGAATGTGATTAACTAACCACTCTGTGAGATATTTTAAAATTCCCATAATCTGTTCATCTTGCTCTTCTACCTCATCATTGTGATGTTCCATAAATTCATGATGTTGAACTTTCTGTGTAAATAACTTCTTATAATTAATAGATTCCACCAAAACATTCCCTAATTTTCTTGGAAATATCAGAATCAACAAAACCTTTCTGCGCCATGTCATCGAGCATCTCACACGTTTTTTCGTGCGATAAACCTTTCTTATATGGTCTGTCCTCGGTTAATGCCTGATAAATATCAATACATGCCATAATACGTTCCGGCTCATTTAATTCAGCTACGGTTTTTCCAAAAGGATACCCTTTTCCATTTAATTTTTCATGATGGAAAGCTGCCCAGTCTCGTATTTCTTCAAAATCATTAACCTCTGATAATATAAGGTATGTATAGCCAGCATGATTCTTCATTTTTGAAAACTCATCATCCGTAAGCTTATCCGGTTTTTCCAAAATTTCATTGCCTACTGCCATCTTCCCAATATCATGCAGTGCACCAGCCAGATACATTTTTTGCACATTAATAGAATCATATCCGATATATTGAGCAAAAAAAGCTGCTTTTTCAGCCACTCCTATAGAATGCCTGCTTGTAAAAGAAGATTTATAATCTACAATCTTTGCAAAAAAATCTGCGACATTTTTACACGTTTTCCAATCAAAAACCTGTTTTTGTCTTGGGATAATCTCCCATAGCTTCATTTCAAAAGAATTATCACTTAAACATATAAAAGATTCAGAATGTGTGAATGCATGAAAAAAGGCATTCACACATTCTGAATCGAATAATCCATCCCTATTTTTTAAAAGGTACTGACATATAAAATTCCAACTGTTATTTCCAAATCCCGTGTTATTTCCTATAATATCAATGGTATCTGCAAGATGAATAATCCTTGCAAACAATGGAATTTCATTCCACTTTTTTTGAAAAGGACCAGTTCCATCGGCATGTTCATGATGATACAAAATCACATTTGACACATCTGTTTTAAATGGAATTTTAGTAATATTTTTTTCACCATAAATACAATGAAGATTTGTTTTTTTCTCGGATAAATCTTTTTTACAATGAATGACGGAATCCTTTTTCAGTTCTTCCGAAATATATTGTGTCAAAGCATTATCATGCAGTAAAGCACACATGGCTAGATCTTGTAATTCATCACCTTGAATTTTCCAATATTCAGCCATGCATATACTTATATAAGCCACTCTTTTTCCATGTTTGTTTTTGATATTTACCAACTCTGCTTCTATACAGTCCAAAGCATAAGAACAGGCTCCTGCAAGTCCGATAATATCTATACTTAGTTCTTCTTTCATTGTTATAATCCTATCATAATACATTTATGCTTTTAGCATTTCCATAATCCATGCAGGTTACAATATGCATATACTTCTTCT
>OHKN01001154.1_pt1 | contig 10620 bp, 3 predicted proteins | sample 1568841 | NCBI WGS metagenome assembly OHKN01 (sample SAMEA3879579, study PRJEB24766) | human gut metagenome | biome: human-associated habitat; feature: feces | place: USA | collected 1985/1987
GTACAATAGTGTCAGTATCTTGTATGGTATTTCTAATACTTTGGATAATACATTCCATGCCTTTTTAATGGATAGGGTACTTTTGTCGGTATCAAGTATAACCTATAAAATTAAGAATATGAAAAAGACTTTATTATGCCTGATGATGGCATGGGGAAGCTTGGCTTTCGCCGAAAACTACACAGTTGATTCTCCGGATTCTCGTATTACAGTGAATGTGGAAACAGGAACGAATACCACTTATTCCGTAACTTTTAATGGTAAAATGATTCTGAATCCTTCTCCCATTTCCATGACATTCGACAATGGAACCGTTATCGGAAGAAATATGGAAGTGAAGAATGTGGAACGTTCCACACAAAATCAAGTATTGAAACCGGTAGTGCGCCAGAAAAGCAAGCAAATCATTGATCATTATAATGAAATGGTACTGGATGCAGAGAATTACAAACTGTATTTTCGGGTATATAATGATGGATTGGCCTATCGTTTTCATACAGATTTTCCCGACTCATTGAAAGTACTGAATGAAGAAGTGATTTATTGTTTTCCGGAAGATTATAATACGTTGTTTCCCGAAGAGCGCAGTATGCTTTCTGCACAGCAGCCGTTATTCAAACCGATGAAACTCTCGGAAATAGGTACAGATCGTTTTTGCAGTACTCCTATATTAATAAAGGTAGATGAGAATGCCCGTATTTTTATCAGCGAATCTGATTTGGAAAGCTATCCGGGTATGTTTCTGCGCAAGCAAGGTAAAAACGAGCTGGCAGGCAAGTTTGCCGCTGTTTCACTAGAAGATTATAAGACAGACGACCGTCAGATATTTCCAACCAAGCGTGCTGATTACATTGCTCGTGTAAATGGCACACGCAATTATCCTTGGCGTGCAATGATTGTTGCCGAGAATGATGCCAATCTGATAACAAACCAATTGATCTATAAATTAGCTCCGGAAGCAGAAGGAGATTATTCATGGGTACGTCCCGGAAAGATTGCATGGGACTGGTACAACGCATTGATTCTGACGGGCGTTGACTTTAAATGCGGTATCAATAACGATACTTATAAATATTACATTGATTTTGCCTCTAAATATGAAATAGAATATGTGGTGATTGACGACGGATGGTCGGAAGCATGGGATGTGACTAAAACAATTCCTGAAATCAATATGGAAGAGTTGGTGGCATACGGCAAGAAGAAGAATGTGGATTTGATTTTATGGGTATCTTGGGCACCGTTTCGCGAAAAGATAGACGAGGCTTTTGATAAGTTCAGTCAATGGGGAATTAAAGGTATCAAGATGGACTTTATGAACCGTGACGATCAGGAAATGGTGGACTTTTATTATGAAGTGGCTAGGAAAGCTGCCGCACGCAAGATGCTGGTGGACTTTCATGGGGCTTACAAACCGACAGGATGGTTGCGTACGTTTCCCAACGTACTGACTTCGGAAGGTGTAGCCGGATTGGAAAACCATAAATGGGGGAGCTTCGTGACACCGAAGCATAATGTTACTTTGCCGTTTACCCGTATGGTGGCAGGTCCTATGGATTACACTCCGGGGGCTATGATTAATTTCCATGAAAAAGACCATAAGATTTGGTTCAACCTGCCTGCTTCTGTAGGTACTCGTTGTCACCAGTTGGGTATGTACGTGGTGTATGAAAGTCCGTTGCAGATGCTTGCCGACTCTCCTTCCAACTATTACCGCGAACCGGTTTGTATGGAATTCTTGTCTCAAGTGCCGGTGGTATGGGATGAAACACGCGTGCTGAAAGCCTCTGTAGGTGAGTATGTAGTAGTGGCTCGTCGTCACGGAGATACTTGGTATATTGGTGGTATGGTCGGTGAAAAAGGACAGAAGTTCGAAATAGACCTTGATTTTATAAAAGGAAACAAAACACTGACTTACTGGGAAGATGGTGTCAATGTGGATATGAATGCCAATGACTTTGCCCGTCGTGTACAAAAGGTAAAACAAGGGGATAAAATTACGATAACAATGTATGATGGCGGTGGTTATGCTGCAATCATTAAATAATAGTTTTGTTAAACTTAATGTTTCTAATCTAAAATGAACACTTTAAATTCTAATTTAAAAAGTAAGCATATCCTATTGGCGGGAATGCTTAGCTTGGGGGCTATGACAGTTTTTGCTGTTCCATCCTTGAGTGGTGAGATAACGGCTTCGTATTCTGTTTCTCAGCAGAGTCAGACAGTGAAAGGAGTGGTAGTTGACAAAAGTACCGGAGAACCGATTATTGGAGCCAATGTTGTTGTCAAAGGAACTACAAATGGAGTAATTACAGATTTTGACGGTAACTATACACTAGATGCTCCTGTTGGTTCTATCTTGGTTATTTCTTACATCGGTTATCAGTCCATTGAAGTGAAAGCGGTTGCCGGTGTTCAGCAAATCCGATTGGGTGAAGACACACAAGCATTGGAAGAAGTAGTCGTAGTAGGATACGGTGTACAGAAGAAAGCAACTGTTACCGGATCTGTATCTACTGTAAAAGGTAGCGATTTGAAGACTACCGGTACTGCCAACATCACCAATACCTTTGCTGGTAAGCTGCCGGGTGTGGTTGCTACCAACCGTTCGGGTGAGCCGGGTAATGACTACTCTGATATTCTGATTCGTGGTAAGGGCTCTTTGAATGACAACTCTCCTTTGATTGTTATTGATGGAGTGGCTAACCGCGGTGGTTTGGAACGACTCAACCCGAGTGATATAGAATCTGTTAATGTTTTGAAAGACGCTTCTGCCGCTATCTATGGTGCGCAGGCTGCAAACGGTGTAATCTTGGTGACTACTAAACGGGGTACATCAGACAAACCGACTATTACTTACAACGGTTCATTCACCTTGTCGGGTAACACACGTACACCTGATCTGATGAATGCATATCAGTGTATGACATGGACAGACGAAATTCGTAAAGGAAACGGTCAGTCTCCGCTGTATGAAAATATAAAAGGAGGATATTTGGATGGTACTATCAACCGTAATCAGTATGGCGATACCGACTGGATGGACGTGGTGTTTCGTAGCGTGGCTCCTCAGACCCGTCATTCACTAAGTGTCAGCGGAGGTTCGGAAAAAGTGAAATTCTACGTTTCAGGTGACTATTCTTATCAAGAACCTAACTATAGAAACACAAGTTTGGATTTTCAAACCGGACAGGTACGTTCTAACATCGATGCGCAAATTAGCGATAACTTGAAAATTGGTGTGGATTTGGCTGCCCGTCGGGAAAAACGCAATAATTCAGTTATTTCCACTGATGATATTTTTTGGGAAGCGTTTATGGCTTATCCTTGGTTGTATGACTACTATCCCAATGGACTGCCGGGCCCGGGTTTGGCAAATGGAAACAACTTAGCTATTTTGGTGGCAGGTAAAGAAACCGGTTACAACCGGGTCAACGATACGTTTGTGGATTCCAAGTTCTCTTTTGACTTGAAATTGCCTTGGATAACCGAAGGGCTTTCTTTGTCAGGTTATGCTGCATTCGACTATCACGCACGTGAGCAAAAGCAGTTGTGGGATGTATGGGACACTTACGATTATAACGCTGCTACTGGTGAGTACATAAAGAAGACCACCAATATGAACGGTAACAACATCAGTTTACGTCAGGATCATGATGACAATGTGACCAAGACTTTCCACTTGAAATTGGATTACCAACGTACCTTTGGTGACCACCGTGTAGGTGCTTTCGTGGCCTATGAACAGAGTAAGTACGAAGGCGAGAACTTCTACGGCTGGCGTGGATACTATTTGAGTAATCGTCCTGATTATTTGGACTTTGGTGCTGATAAGGAAAAGACAAACGGTGGCAGGGGTTATGTGACTGCTCGCCAGAATTATTTCGGACGTTTGAATTATGCTTACAAGGACCGCTATATGTTCGAATTTACCTTGCGTCATGATGGTTCTATGAATTTTGCTCCGGGACATCGTTGGGGAGCTTTCCCAGCGTTTTCTTTAGGTTGGGTGATGTCAGAAGAAGAATTCTTCCAACCCTTGAAAAATGTAGTAAGTTTCTTCAAGGTAAAAGGTTCATGGGGTATGATGGGTAATGACAATGTAACTGCTTATCAGTATATGTCACAATACAAATTCATTGATTTAAACAATACCAGCTCCATGTGCTTCGGTGATGAAGTAGTAAAAGCAATTTATGAATCACGTACAGCCAACCCTTTAATTACTTGGGAAAAAGCAAAGACTTGGAATCTAGGGTTTTCTTCACAATTCCTTGATGGTAAGTTCGGACTGGATTTTGATTATTTCCAATCACGCCGTAATGACATTTTGATTACCCGTAATGCTTCTATCCCTACCTATTCGGGGTTAGTTCTTCCAGCCGAAAATTTGGGTAAAGTAAAAAATCACGGTCTAGAACTCATTGCAACCTATCGTGACCATTCCGGTGATTTCTCATGGGGAATAACAGGAAATTTCACTTATGCCAATAACAAAGTTGTATACGAAGATGAAGCTGCTTCCACTCCGGAATGGCAACGTCGTACCGGTCATCCTATTGACGGAATGGTACTATATAAAGCATTAGGAATCTATCAAACACAAGAACAGGTGGATAACACACCTCACATTGCAGGTGCCAAGCCCGGTGACTTAATTTATCAAGATACCAATGGAGATGGAAATATTACCTGGGATGATGCTATACGTTTAGATAAATCGGCCACACCTAAAATAATCTTCGGTCTGACCCTGAACGGAGCATGGAAAGGTTGGGATCTGAATGTATTTTTCCAAGGACAAGCTGATGCAGAGCAATTGGTTCAACCGACCATGAATATGGCAACCGATTTCTATGAAGGACGCTGGATAGAAACAAATACAGCAGAACAAAATGCCACAGCCAAATGGCCGCGTGCATTCATCAAGCAGACATATGGTGACGCATGGAATGGTGTAGCCTCTACATGGTGGTTACGTGACGCTTCCTTCGTTCGTCTGAAATCTATAGAATTAGGATACACACTACCCAAAATGTGGACTAAAAGCATAGGTATTGAGAATGCACGTATTTATGTTAATGGTAACAATCTTTTTACCATTGATGGTATGAAAATATGTGATCCAGAGGCCGGTATGTTCAAAAACACAGATGGTTATGTGGTGGAATCCGGTGGAGTCAGAGGTTACCCTCTCCAACGTATGATTACAGTCGGAGCTAATGTTACATTCTAATGACCTATAAAACTAAAGTACAAAATGAAAAAACATATATTACTTTGTGCAGCACTTGCACTTTCAAGTTTCGGACTTCCTTCTTGTTCAGATATTTTAGATCAAAAACCACTAGACTCATACACAGATACAGCTGTTTGGAGTGACTTGAGTCTGGCAGAAAGTTTCTTAAACTACTGTTATTTACGAGTGGAAGCAGAAAATACAAACGGCGTAATGTTCTGTAATTATACAGATGAAACCTATCATATGCACGACTATGGAACAAGTACCTATACACAAGGCCGTGCTTCATGTGACAACTATAATACCGGGTGGACTGAAGGAAAAGGAAATACGTGGTCACATTATTATGGCGGCATTAAATTATGCAACCAATTATTGGAAGACATCATGGATACGCCTGCCAATACCGATAGTGAAAAAGAATGGAAAAATCAGATAATCGGCCAGGGCTACTTTTTACGCGCCTACTACTATCATATGCTATATAGTGTCTATGGACGTATTCCATTGATTGACCATACTTATGACTTGGATTCTGAATTCAAAGAGGAACGTGCAGATATGGATGATGTAGCTGATTTTATTGTTGCTGATTGTGATAAAGCTGCTGAATTACTTCCCACAGTCTATAAAGATGCAAGTGATTTTGGGCGTGCAACCAAAGGGGCGGCCCTTGCTTTAAAAGGCCGAGTATTGCTTTATAAAGCAAGTCCCTTATTCGGTACTCCCTCTAGAGAAAAATGGCAGGCAGCAGCAGATGCAAACAAAGCAGTCATCGATATGAATATCTATTCTTTAAAACAAGTTTCGAATAGTGATGAATATGCAGATCTGTTCTTCGATTCCAAAAATCCGGAAGTAATTTTCGAAAAACTTTATGATGAAAAAGGAATTGCAGGAAGTAGTGCCAGCCTAGTTATGCAAGCTCCTGCCGGACCTGGTAACGGATATGAAGGCTGGAGTACGTGGCAACCCACTTACGAAATAGTAGAACTCTTCCAGAATGCTGATGGTACACCTTATAAACCGGCAGAAACCAAACCATTCACGATTTTACAAACCACAATTGACCCCGACTCTGGAGAAGCCACACAAAAAGAAGTCACTATACAGGCATCAGATGTAAACCCATGGGAAGGTAGAGAAATCCGTCTGAAAGCAAATATTCTCTATGATGGTATGTTGTGGGGATACGGAGATTCAAACCGTGAAATCGAATTATTTGAAGCCGGAGCAAAAGGGGTCATTCCGGGTAAAGATTCACGTACAGGAGAAACTTGGTGGAACGGTACAAAAACTGGATATAATATGCGAAAGTTCTTATCTTCTCATATTAACTTTTATGACGATACGGTAGTAGATACTACCCCATGGTTCTTCATCAGACTGGCAGAAGTCTATTTGAACTATGCTGAATGTCAGATAGAACTAGGTAACAATGCCGAGGCTCTAAAATACATCAACCTTATCAGAAACCGTGCGTTATTACCGGATGCCACAGGCAAAGACATACGGACTGAATATGAATATGAACGCACTGTAGAATTGATGTTCGAAGGACAACGATTCTTTGACTTACGCCGCTGGAAGAAAATGGAAGAAACATATTCCAAAGAACATTGGCCTACCGGATTAAAAATTTATAAATTGCAGAATGGAACCAAAATATATTATCATAACCCAGAAGCCGTACAGCAACGTAATTTCGATGCCTCAAAAAATTATTGGTGGCCTATCCCACGTTACGAGTTAAACAAATCAACGTTACTAGATGCCGCACCGTATGAATAAAAAATAGTATTTCTTGATTATTATATATTACAGGAACGGAAAATAAAAACCGTTCCTGTTTTTAAAAAAAGTAATTATATATGAATAAACATACCTTCTTTTTATTTCTGGCAATAATAATCACTTCCTGTTCCAACGCACAAGGAAACAGCGATATCCCTCTACCCTCCGGCAAGTCTATCTATATCCCCAAGGAGCTTCAAGGCATGGATTTACAGAATCCGGCAAGTCAGTGGAGTTATCACCGTATGGCATACACCGAGAACTTCATCATCTTCTGGGAGAAGGGCTTCGGCAATGACCTCAGCAACCCACCACAGCTGGAGGGGCATTCCATGAAGGTGAACCTGCCCAATCTGAAGGAAAAGCTGGAAAGTTTCTACACCTATTTCTACCACACACTACAGTTTGCCAAGCAAGGTTCGAAATGTGACAAATACCGCATGATGGTCATGATTAACTATTCTTTAGAAGGAACCGCCTACGGCGGGGATTACGACGGACAGATCGGTGCGCTCTGGATCACCCCCAACCGGGTACAGGACGAGAAATTGAATTGTATCGCGCATGAACTGGGGCATAGCTTCCAGTCACAAATCACCTGCGACGGTCAAGGAGAGGCTTGGGGTGGTTGCGGCTTTTTCGAGATGACTTCACAATGGATGCTCTGGCAAGTAAATCCTGACTGGATGACCGATGAGAAATATCATTGGGATGCGTTCAAAACCCTTACCCACAAGGCTTATCTGCATTTGGATAATATTTATCATTCACCATATGTGCTTGAATACTGGGGAATCCGGCACGGTTTGCCTTTCATAGCCGAACTGTACCGCCAGGGAAAACGTGGGGAGGACCCTGTCATTACCTACAAACGGCTGAACAGTCTTGGACAGAAAGAATTCTGTAACGAGATGTTTGACGCCTGCCGCCATTTTGTCAACTGGGATTTTAAGCGAGTATGGAAAGAGACACGCCCGTACGCAAACCAATACACTTGCAAAATGAATCCGTCTAAAGAAGGATGGTACCGGGTTGCACCCGAAAACTGTCCCGAGAATTATGGTTTCAACGCCGTCCCCCTCTCCGTTCCCCAACCGGGGAGTGCCGTGGAAGTGGAGTTCCTTGGGGAGGCAGGCAGGGAGGGTTACAATTCCGTCCACCCGGAGAAAGCCGGCTGGAGATACGGTTTTGTCGCTGTCACTCGGGAAGGAAAATCCGTTTACGGGGAAATGGGAAACAACACGAAAGGAGTGGTGAAGTATATTGCTCCCAAGGATGTACCGTTGGCCTACTTGTGGTTGGTTGTCATGGGGGCCCCGACGGAACACTGGATGAATCCCATATCCGGGGAAAAAGATGCACAATGGCCTTATAAAATAAAAATAACCGGCAGTTTCCTACTCACCTCGGCAAATTGAAAGATTCATCTGGAATCCTCACTTTTTCTTCGAATTTTCTCTTTTCTTTCTCAGAAAAATAGTAATCTTGCATAAGATTTAGAAAATAAGAAGAAAATACTATGAAAAGACTAGTCCTATTGCTATTGAACTTACTGATGCCGATGATTCTGTTTGCAGCGTCCAATGACCTCTGTTTCCGTCATTTTTCTGTAGAAGACGGACTATCATCCAATTCGGTACGTGCTTTAATGCAAGATAAATACGGTTTTCTATGGATAGGAACGGATGAAGGACTGAACCGCTATGACGGCACTACTGTAAAACTCTATAGACTGAAAGATAGGGGAGCTAATGAAGCTATTTCATCTTTATACAGCACCCTCAACAAAATATGGATAGGTACAGACGAAGGCATATATATCTATGATTACGAAACAGAAGATATAATGCCTTTTGTACTGGCCACCTCCAAAAATATCCATATTGAAACAAATACGAACCATATTGTCGAAGATAAAGACAAAAACCTATGGTTCACTACGGTAGGACAAGGAATATTCAAATACAACACTATCACCAACCACTTGGAGCAATACGAATTTAAAAACGCAAATGGTTTAATGGCAAGTGTACTGGTGGATAGTGAAAACCAAATATGGGCCATTACCAATTGGGGAAACTCAGGTCTTTTCAAACTGAATAAAGCAGAAAATAAATTCGAGACTTTTCCGCTCTCCTATGAAAGCGGAAAGCATGACTCAAACGCATTGGTCATGTTGGAAGACTCGGAACATACACTGTGGTTAGGAACCTGGGAGTGTGGTTTGCAAAAAATCGATAAATACAGCGGAAAGGCCACTACTTATCTGCATCCCACAGACGAAAAAGGTGCCACCCATATTCATTCTATCATGGAATATGCCCCTCACCAGCTACTCATAGGCTCGGATGACGGGCTTCTGTTATTCAATACCATTACAGAGGAATATCAATTGTTTACAGAAGATGAAACAAACCCACATTCATTGTCCAACCGTTTTGTTTATCCTATTATAAAAGATCATGAAGGTGGAATATGGATCGGAACTTACTATGGAGGAGTAAATTATATTTCACCCAATACTGGACAATTCGAAAGTTTTGTCCACTCACGTTTCTCCAATTCTGTTAACGGAACAGTCATCGGACGGTTCTGCGAAGACTCTAACGGAGATGTGTGGATCGCTTCGGATGACGGAGGGTTAAACCGCTTTTCTCCCAAAAATAGAAAATTTTCCCATTATTTGCCCTTGGAGGGAAAAAACAGTCTGTCCTATCACAATGTACATGCACTTTGTATGGACGATGATAATTTATGGATCGGTACTTATACTGGAGGGGTAAACGTATTAAATCTGCAAACGGGAACTTTTAAAACATATTCTGCCTATCAGGATAATCCCGCCTCACTGGACGGAACCAGTTCTTATGCCATATTCAAAGACAGAAAAGAGAGAATATGGGTCACCTCCATGTCCGGAGTAAATCTATATAACCGGGAAAAAGATAATTTCACCCGAATTAAAGACTTGGACGCACTGACCATTGACATTGACCAGGATACCAAAGGAAATCTCTGGTTCTCCACCCAAGGCAAGGGATTATTTAAATACCATCCAGAAAAACAGATATGGAAGAACTATATACATGACCATAAAAATCCGAACTCACTGGCAAACAACCAAGTGAACTGCGTACTGATTGACACAAACGGAGAGATGTGGGTGGGAACCATGAACGGGCTCTGCAAATACAATGCGGAAGAAGATGCATTCGAAACTTTACCTCTTGAAATTCCCAGTCACAATATATGCAGCATCATCGAAGACCAACGCATATTGTGGCTCACCACCACCAAAGGGCTAGTGCGCTACACCCCTGGAGAAGGTTGCCGAGTATTTACTAAAAGCGACGGACTGCAAAGTGAACAATTCCTACCTAATGCTGCCTTAAAAGCATCGGATGGAAAAATCTATATCGGCTCAGTAAACGGATTCAATGCTTTCTACCCCCATCAGATTAAGACAAATGTGATGCTTCCTCCAGTAATCATTACAGAACTGGAAATAGATAATAAGGAAATCCAAACTGGAAACAAACTGCTTCCAAAATCTCTCAACCAGTTGGAAGAACTGGAGCTATCCT
>OHKN01001155.1_pt1 | contig 10615 bp, 4 predicted proteins | sample 1568841 | NCBI WGS metagenome assembly OHKN01 (sample SAMEA3879579, study PRJEB24766) | human gut metagenome | biome: human-associated habitat; feature: feces | place: USA | collected 1985/1987
GTCTGTAACATAACCACATTCTTTATCTGCGCATACAAGCTTTTTCCCTTTTTCTACCATATATCCGCCACATTCTTTACATCGAACAGCCGACGGTTTTTGCCAGCTCATAAAATCACATTCCGGATTATTGATACAACCGTAATACTTTCTGCCCTTCTTGGTCTTTTTGAGTACGATCTCTTTGCCACATTTCGGACATTTGACACCGATTTTTTCCAGATAAGGTTTTGTGTTGCGGCATTCCGGGAATCCAGGGCAGGCAAGGAACTTTCCATGACGCCCTGTTTTTACGACCATCATACGGCCGCACTTCTCACACTTTACATCACTTACAATGACTTCCTGAGGTTTTACAGGAATTTCACGGTCGGCAATTTCCAGTTCCTTTTCAAAGGGCCCATAGAACTCCTTGAGGACAGTTTCCTTTTTAGTCTTGTGCTCACTGATGGCATCCAATTCATTTTCCATATGAGCAGAAAAGGGCACATCAATCAGATTGGGGAAATATTGGGTCAAAAGTTCAATGGTCGTCATGCCCAATTCCGTCGGCATGACTTTTTTTGCCTCCTTGGCTACATAACCGCGGGAAAGGATGGTCTGGATGATGGTGGCATAAGTACTTGGCCGTCCAATTCCCTTTTCTTCCAGTTCCTTGACTAAGGTAGCTTCCGTGAAATAGGCAGGCGGTTCCGTAAAATGCTGAATGGCATCATCGACGGAAATGAGGGTAAGGGGCGTCCCCTCCTTAAGGTGTGGAACCTTCTTTGTCTTTTCCCCGGCAAGTTCCTTTTTATCCATCAAAGTCAGGAAACCATCAAAATTAACAACAGATCCGGAAGCGCGCAGTTCGTAGGGCCCGCCGTTAATGATGAGGGTTGTGACCTCACTGACGCTGGGTGCCATTTGGCAGGATACGGTCCGTTCCCAAATCAGGCGGTAAAGCCGCAGCTGATCCCGTTCAAGATAGGGCGCAACCTCATCGGGGGTACGCATGACCGAGGTCGGACGGATGGCTTCATGGGCCTCCTGGGCATTCTTACGGCTGCTGTATACGTTTGGCTTTTTCGGCAAGTAGGCATCGCCATAAACCTCGCCGATATAATTGCGAATTTCCGCAACGGCAACACTGGCCAGATGGACAGAGTCCGTACGCATATAGGTAATGAGGCCGACAGGAGTCCTTTTTTCAAGGGCAATGCCTTCATAAAGCTGCTGGGCCAGCATCATGGTCTTTTTCGTTGTAAAATTAAGCCGCTTGACCGCTTCCTGCTGAAGGGAACTGGTCGTAAAAGGAGCTATGGGGCGGCGGATCCTGTCCTTTACTGCCGAAGAAGCAACGGCATAGGACTGGTTCAGCAGTTCCTTGGTCACGGTCCGGGCTTCCTCTTCGTTATGGATGACAAGTTTTTTGCCCTCTTTTTTCGTCACCTCTGCCGTAAATTTATGACTTGGTTTATCTGCCGTAAGGGTTACGGAACTCGTCCAATATTCCTGCGGCTCAAAGGCATCAATTTCCTTTTGCCGGTCGCAGATGATCTTGACTGCTACAGACTGGACACGGCCTGCCGAAAGACCTTTGGCAATCTTGCGCCACAAAAGGGGCGACAGCTTATAGCCGACAATACGATCGAGGATGCGACGCGTCTGCTGTGCGTCGACCTTATCCATATCAATGGCAGCAGGATGCTTGATAGCTTCTTTGACCGCATGAGGTGTGATTTCATGAAAGGAAATCCGGCAGTTGCTTTCTGGATCGACGCCCAATAAATAGCCCAGATGCCAAGCAATGGCTTCCCCTTCGCGGTCAGGGTCCGTTGCAAGATATATCTTGTCCGCTTTTTTGGCAAGGGTCTTCAGTTCTTTGATGAGGTCACCTTTTCCACGGATGTTGATGTACTTAGGCTCAAAATCATGATCCACGTCCACACCGAACTGGCTTTTGGGAAGATCACGCAAGTGACCCATGGAGGCCTTGACAGTATAGTTTTTTCCCAAGAAACGACCGATAGTTTTTGATTTTGTTGGTGATTCTACAATGACAAGATTAGCCATAAAACATCTGACTCCTTTTTAGCGAACTAAATATCGATTGCCCGCGCTTTTACGGACCATGCCGGCAACTTCCATACGCAGGAGAAGCATGCTGACAAAAGAAAGCGGCCAGGGAAAATGGGCCATGATTTCTTCCATCTGTTTGCCATTTCCTCCCTTGATAAAATCATAAAGGGCTTCTGCTTTTTTCCGGTCGGGAACGGGAAATGTTTCAAATAAAGAAAGTTCTACTGCGTGGGCCCCCTTGGGAACGTCCTCGGGAAAATAGACGTCCAAAAGATCCTGCGGATCATCAACAAGATGGGCACCTTCCTTGATAAGGGCGTGGGTTCCTTTGCTTGTGAATGATTCAATGGGGCCCGGTACAGCATAGACATCACGGCCTTCATCCGCCGCTAAGTGAGCCGTAATCATAGCCCCGCTTTTTAGTGCAGCCTCGACGACAAGCACTCCGGAAGAAAGCCCGACGATAATGCGGTTGCGCATGGGAAACTGATAGGCCATGGGCGGAGTAAAAGGGGAAAATTCAGAGATGACAGCACCCGTTTCGGAAATACGTTGAAAAAGACCTTTGTGTCGAACTGGATAGGGGCGCGCCAGGCCGGAGCCCAAAACGGAGATTGTCTTTCCTCCGCCAAGGAGGGCCCCCTCATGGGCTGCTGCATCAATGCCATAGGCCCCGCCACTTACGATGGCAATCTTCTCCGACGCAAGGACGCGGGAAAAACGTTCTGCAATGGATAGACCGTATCCGGTAGCTTTGCGTGACCCAACAACTGCAAGATAAGCCGTCAGATTCGGCAGCTTACCCTTGACGTACAGGACCCAAGGCGGATCCGCAATCTCCCTAAGTGAAGCTGGATACCCACTTTCCTGGATGCCAAGAAGTGAAATATGGGCGATTTCACAGTAATCGGCTATTTTTTGAGGAAGGCCAGGATCATACCACTTTCGGTAGTGCTGGGCTCCTTTTTCTGTGAGTATGCCTGACGCTTTCACCTGTTCGAAAGAAGCCTCAAAGGCTTCCTTTGCCGACCCAAAATAGGCTGCAAGTCGAGGCCCCAAAAGAGCGGCGCGGGAACCCAAAAGATGGGCCAGGGCTGCCATATAATAGACTTCCACGATGGATTCAACTCCTACTGCAAATAGACTGCAAATTCTGTCTTACAATGCTATGAAGATACCACGAATGAATAAGAATGTCCAATCTAAATTGAAAATTTTTTGCAAAATATGGAGGGATATACCAGGGGATAATGCCGGTTCATCCAGCTTTTTTCATCTTTCAGCGCCGATTTTCACCCTTTTGGGAAAAATCCCATCGACGGAGCAGGGAAGATGAGGTATAGTATAGAAGTCAAAATTTTTGAGGGATGGGTTCCCATCCCAGAAAGGAGCTTGCTATGGCCTCTTCGCTTAATGAAACCCCAGCGGCTGAACGCGTCCACATTGGACTTTTTGGCTGCCGCAATGCAGGGAAATCTTCCCTGATCAACGCCCTAACAGGACAGGACCTCTCCATTGTATCCGACTTCAAGGGCACGACGACGGACCCCGTCTCCAAGGCCATGGAAATCCTTCCTCTTGGCCCCGTACTGATTACAGATACACCTGGCCTTGATGATGAAGGGACTCTAGGTGAAAAACGCGTCAAAAAAGCACGCTTTGTCCTGCGCAGCACAGATATTGCCCTCCTTGTTGTCGATGCGGCCCTTGGCCTGTCAGAAGCTGATCAGCGTCTTCTTAAGGAATTCAAGGAACGAAAGGTTCCCTACCTGCTCATTGTCAACAAAATCGATATATACAGCGCTCCCCTCCTACCTCAGGCAGAAAAGGACCATCTTCTTTTTGTCAGTGCCCAGACCCATGAAGGCATTACGGAGCTTAAGGAACGCCTTTCCCGGATTCCATGGAAGGGCCATTGTTGTACAACCTGACGAACTGCCTTCCACCGTCAAGGCCTTTCATGACAGTATTCGCCTTGTCATTACGGACTCTCAAGCGTTTTCTACCGTGAAGGACATGGTGCCGGAAGATGTACCGCTTACCAGTTTTTCCATTCTCTTTGCCCGCTATAAAGGAGAACTGGAAGCCTTTATTGAAGGTGCCAATGAACTAAAACGTCTGAAAGAGGGCGACCGTGTCCTGATTTCCGAAGGCTGCACCCATCACCGTCAGTGCAACGATATCGGTACAGTGAAGATGCCTGACTGGATCCGCCGCTTTTCCAGAAAAACACCGGAATTTTCCTTTACAAGCGGCAAGGGCTTTCCCGATGACCTTTCTTCCTTTTCACTGATTGTCCACTGCGGAGCCTGCATGCTGAACCCACAGGAAGTTTCCTATCGGCAGCAACTTGCAAAAACCGAGAACATTCCCATGACCAATTATGGGATTGCCATTGCTTATATGAACGGCATCTTAAGGCGCGTTCTTTCCCCCTTTCCGGAACTTGTGAAAAAAGTCAAATAAAACATGGACCCACTCTGTATGTCATCACAGGATGGGTCCTTTTTCTTTACCCCTTTTCTTTTACTGCCCGGGCATCGAGACGGTTCATGCGGAACCTTTCGACGATATCCATGAAGCCTTTTTCATGAAGCGGGTTCTTTATAAACCCAAAAAGATGGGACCCATCTTCCGGGCAGTCTGTCGCACCAAAGTGAGAGATGGACCAGTCTGCGGCCTTTATCAGTTCCCGCGCCATGAGATGTTCCAAATCATCCTGGGTCCTTACGGGAAGGGCAGCAAGAACCTTGGCTTCATTACGAAAATAATCAATATGCCAATGCATTCCCTTGCGCTTCCGTTTATGCCGTTCCAGCCGTTTCATGAGATTTTTTTTTGCAGATCCGACATAGACATAAAAGCCCTTGGGAAAATGTACTTTCCCTAAACTGCCTACGGCAATATCTCGATTTTCGGCAAGTTCCAGAACCACAAAGTAGTCCCCGGCGTCCTGATTTTCCTCTGCAAGGAGCGTCTCTGGGTACATAAGAAGTTTTCCTGGTTCAGGATAAGTAAAGGTCTTATCCCAGGAAAGGGAAAAGGCCTTCCAATCAAGGCGGGGTGCGCAGCGCCGAAAGGCTTCCGCAAAAGCAGGATCTGTATGGTAATCAGGAAGGAACCATTCAGCCCGGTTCCAGTGGGCGAGGATGAGAAGTCCCGTCCTGATTCCCTCATCATGCATGGCGGCAAGTTCCTCGATATGCTTGCGGCCCCTTTCGGTGACCGCGTCCGGGAACATGGCACCCTTACGACCAAAAAGGGTGCATGATTTGACTTCTACATAAAATGGCTGCCCCTCCTGCTCAAGAAGCAGGTCGAAGCGGCTGTCCCCCACTGTGACTTCCCGCTTTACGACACGGCAGGACTCCCAGCCAGGGATCAAATGGTTCCGGATAAGGTACTCTGCCACATCATTGTTATACTGTGTATCAAGCAGAATCGGGACACCGTCACGCTCAATCCCGACAACATCATAGGGCGTTTTACGCGCTGGATCCTTGGCTTTTCGAAGGTAAAGCCGCGTCCCCTCATAAAGGAGCTCCCACATGCGACCCGGGTTGGGCATATGACAAGTAACAACAGCATCCCCCATGACCGCCTTTGTCACAAAGCGATTGGGCCTGCTGACAAAGGCCGCTGGAATCAGCACTTGATGATCATGCATCATCGTTTGTTCCTCCTTAGGAAAAAGGACTGCCGCCCTATGGGTGAGCAGTCCTTTTCAGATTTTTCTTCCTAGGCCTTGAAAATCTTCTCAAAGACATCCTTATTTTCTTCAATGGCTTCCTTGCTGCCTACAACGCATCGATATCCATCAGAAAGAACGTCCCGCACAACAGGCGCCAAAGCCCTGATATCTTCTACCGAGCAGTCAATGACTTCATCGCGGTAGGTCTGGGCAAGGTCCTTGGGCAGGCCGCGCAGATAGGTCGTAATGGCTTTTTCAAGCCGCATAGCATTTGTCAGCGGCGTATCAAGCAGACTGATGGTCCCGATGACATACTTGGTCATTTCCCGTTCTGAGGCTTCAAAATGTTCCAGATACTCAGGCAGTCCTTCATAGGTGCTGAGCGTCTTCATGAGCTGTGGATCGCGGTAGCTGGACAGATAGAACAGCCCGTTCTGATCAAAGCGCGCCCCTGCCCCATAAGCACCTCCCTGAACACGGATCTTGGTCCAAAGATAGCTATAGCGAAGGATAGTTTCAAGGACCTTCATGGCGCCCGTATAGTCATGGCCATGGGCACGGAAATTGCCGCCGGCAAGAACATACTGGACCTTGCCGCTGGTCGTAATGCCCTCATTAAGGCCCGGTGCAGCAAACTCCGGCACTGGCTTTCCGGCAAAGGAAGAATGGGGCAGCTGATCGACAAAGGATTCCATCTTCTTTTCTGCCGTTTCCCTGTGGCTTTCGTCACAGCAAAGGCTCATAACAAGACGGTCCTTATTGAAGAAAGCGGACATCAAAGTCTTCAGGTTTTCAATGACGCGGTCCGCCTTTTCCTCAAAATGCGCGCACAGATCCTGGAGGAACTGGTAATAGGTCAGCTGATCATGCTCGCTGGAGCGGCCGGAATCGGAGAAATAACTAGAAAGACGGATGGTGGCAACGGTCATGCCTCGTGAGAAAAACAATGCATCCCAACCCGCCTTGACTTCTTCCACGATTTCCTTGAGGCGGGCCTTGTCCCCCACATGGCTGGTTAGTGCCAGGGCTTCAAGAAGCTCAAAGAGCCGGTCCTCATTATGTTCCAGAACTTTGACCGTCACCTTGAAATAGTTCCTGAAGTCATTCATGTCCCGATAGGAGGTATAAGGCTGGATAGCAAAGGAAAGTCCTCCAATATATTGGTCTGTAAACGTGTTTAATTCTTCATAGGTGAATGTATCCGTATTGACCTTTCCGAGGACGTCAGAAAGCAAATATGCGCATGTGAGAAGGTCTTCCGGTACGCCTGTCATATCAAAACACCAATCATAATAGACGATTTGGTTCGTAAAGGCAGGGCGGTAAAGCAGGGTATAGCTCCCCTTTTCCGTGACTACAGGTGTTTCAAAGGAAACCGTCCGCTTGATATCATCCCGCTTTAATAAAGGAATTGTTTCCAGTGCTTCCGGTGAGTCTTCTGCCGCCTGACGGGCATGGAGTTCATCGGCAATGACCTTGATTTCATTGATTTCATCCTGTGAGAGGCCTTCTTTGATGGCCTGCATCTTTTTTCGGAAGAGGGCGCCGTCCTTTTCTTCCTTCCCCGGCTCCGGCTTCAGCGTCAGGAGCACTTTATGCGTGTTATCAAGAAGGAGCGTTTCAATGAGGGACTCATAATAATGCGTGCCGATTTTACCGCGCAGGAAATCCAAGGTTTCCGTAAATTTTAGGCACGTCGTAGGATCCCCACCATAAAGCCAGGTCTCCATGATCGAAAGTCCATAGATGAGTCCTTTTGGGTAGACATTGAAATCAGCTTCGCGCATCTTGAATTCTTCGCTGCTGAGTTCTGCTTCCATAAGTTCCTGCGGGATGCCCTTGCGGGAAAGCTCCTGGAGCGTGCTGTAAAGGACCTTGATGAAACGGTCTTTTTCACTTTCCTCACTGCCGCTAATGCGGATAGAAAGAACGGGCTGGAGCTGGGAGGCATTGAGGCTGCCTGATACATCGCTGCCGAGACCGGCCCGCAGGAGGGCAAGGCGCAAGGGGGCGTTATCGCCTTCAAAAAGGACCTTTGTAAGGACTTTAAGGGCCATGGTCTGTTTCTGGTCAAGGCTTGATCCCATAACAATGTTAAGGGAAAGATAGGTCTTGTGATCCACGTCCACCCCCTGGGCTTCCGGATAGTAGGCCGTCACTTCTTTTGTCCGGTCAAAGGGGGCCTGCAGGGGAATCTTGACGGAAAAATCCGGATCTTTATCAAAATGGCTCAGGTAAGCTTCATCCAAATAAGACAAATAGGCATCAATATCCATATTGCCATAAAGATAGATGAAACTATTCTGGGGACTGTAATAAGTCTTATGGAAATCAAGGAACATTTCCTGCGTCAAAGTAGGAATCTCCTCTGGATAACCGCCCGATTCAAAACGGTACGGCGTATCCGGGAAAAGGGCCTTGTTCACCTCATTTTCTTCTACGGCATCAGGGGAAGAATAGACCCCTTTCATTTCATTGTAGACGACGCCGTTATAGACAAGCTGGCCCGCTTCATCGAATTCATAGTGCCAGCCTTCTTGACGAAGCGTGAAGGGGTTTTTATAGGTATTGGGATAAAAGACAGCATCAAGATACACATCGACTAGATTCCTGAAATCCTTATCATTGCGGCTCGCTACAGGATAGACCGTTTTATCGGAATAGGTCATGGCGTTGAGAAACGTATTGAGGGACCCTTTCACAAGTTCGACAAAGGGTTCCTTGACCGGGTATTTGCGGGACCCGCAAAGTACGGAATGTTCCGTTATATGGGCCACACCGGTATCATCCCGACTGGGCGTCCGAAACCCAATGGTAAAGACTTTGTTGTCATCGTCGGAAGCCACATAAAAAAGACGGGCCCCACTTTTTTCATGGGTCATTTCATAGCCCATGGCCTTGATATCACAAAGATCGGTGATTCGATCCACGCGAAAGCCATGGACCTTATCATTCAGGGAAAACTGCATATTGGATAACCTCCATTCAGGGAACAAAATCAGCAAAGATGGATTCTGCATCTAAGAACTGTATCACCCTGCATTATAGTAGAAATTGATGAAAAAAGCCATAGCCACCCCTTCCGGCACAGAAAAAGGACCCACCCCCCAAGGAGGTGGATCCTCTGTTTAGACAGGAGCTGAACAACTTATTTGAAGTACTGTACACCGGACAGGAAGATTGGCTGGAACTTGTTGCCCGGAATGTTCTTCATGAGGCCATCGGTGTAGCGTTCGGAATGGCCCATCTTGCCGAGGACGCGGCCATCGGGGCTGGTAACAGACTCGACGGCATAGAAGGAACCGTTCGGGTTGTACGGGCTTTCCATGGTCGGATTGCCGGCAAGGTCAACATATTGGGTGCCAATCTGGCCATTGGCAACAAGGTGTTTGATTTCCTCCTCCGTCGCTACGAAACGGCCTTCCCCATGGGAAACGGCGATGGTATGGATATCACCAGGTTCGCAAAGGCTGAGCCACGGAGATTTGTTGGAAACCACTTTTGTGTCGACCATTCGGGAAATATGACGGCCAATGGTATTGAACGTCAGCGTCGGGGAATCATCCTTCAGCGGTACAATATGACCGTACGGCACAAGGCCGAGCTTGATCAGGGCTTGGAACCCGTTGCAGATTCCAAGGATCAGGCCATCACGGTTCGTCAAAAGATCTTCCACGGCTTCTGTAAGAGTTGGGTTGCGGAACATGGTGGCCATGAACTTACCAGAACCATCCGGTTCATCACCGGCAGAGAAGCCACCGGGAAGAGCCATGATCTGCGCCTGTTTCATTCGTTTGGCCATTTCTTCCACCGATTCCTTGATGGCGTCTGGCGTCAGGTTGCGGATTACGAAGATATCCGTCTTCGCTCCAGCGGCTTCAAAGGCGGCAGCCGTATCATATTCGCAGTTGATTCCTGGGAATACGGGAATGAAGACCGTCGGTTTGGCAACGTTATAGGGAGCGGTCAGCGGTAGATCATTGGTGTAAGCCGGCATGCGTACATCCTTCTTTTCTTTCCGCGGTGCCTTCATGGGGAAAATCTTATCCAGGGTCTTCGTATAGGCGGCTTCAATTTCAGCAAGACTGATTTCTGTATCGTTGACGACCACTTTGCCCTCATCGGTCAAGGTTCCCAGAACGAGAAGATCCGTCCCCGCAAAAACTTCTTCCGCATCTGCCCCATCTTCAAGTTCTACAAGGAAACCAGCAGGCTGCAGGGTGAAGAGACATTCCTCGTGAAGGAATGGCTTAACAAAGGAAAATCCGAGCTCGTTGCCAAGGCACATGGCAGAAATCGCGGCAGCGACACCGCCTTCCTTGACCACACCAGCCGTAATGACCCGCTTGGAAAGGATGCCCTTATGGAGGGAAGCAAGGAGTTTCTTTAAGGCGTCGTAATCAATGACTTCATGTTCATCACAGCTAGCAGGCAGGAATACCACGGTATGACCGGCTTTTTTGAATTCATTGGAAATCGTGTCCCGACCATCCATGACGCCTACGGCAAAACTGATGAGCGAAGGCGGAACTTCAAGATCCATAAAAGTACCACTCATGGAATCCTTTCCGCCAATGGCAGGAAGGCCCAGCTCGCAGCAAGCTTCGTAGGCTCCTAACAGTGCGCTGAGCGGTTGTCCCCAATGCTTGCTGTCATGGAGTTTTGGGAAATATTCCTGCATGGAAAGACGCAGCTTGCTAGGATCGGCGCCAAGGGCTGCTGCACGGCAGACAGATTCCACGACTGCGTACATACCGCCATGATAAGGACTCCAGCAAGCGACGTTTGGATTATAACCAGCGGCCATGACAGAGGCCGCCGTCGTTTTGCCGCCCAGTACTGGAATCCGGGCCGCCATCCCTT
>OHKN01001156.1_pt1 | contig 10605 bp, 8 predicted proteins | sample 1568841 | NCBI WGS metagenome assembly OHKN01 (sample SAMEA3879579, study PRJEB24766) | human gut metagenome | biome: human-associated habitat; feature: feces | place: USA | collected 1985/1987
CGCGGGCGCCTTCAGGCGTGGAGCGCGTCAGCATCGGGGTTTCGATGTCGATGAAGCCGTTCTTGTCGAGGAACTTGCGGAAGGCCATGGCAGCGCGATAGCGCGTGCGGAGGTTCTTCTGCATGACACCGCGGCGAAGGTCGAGCACGCGGTACGTCAGACGCGTGGTTTCGGAGAGGTTTTCGTCATCGAGGTGGAACGGAGGCGTGACCGACGGGTTGAGGATCTCGAGTTCATGGCAGAGAACTTCGATGCCGCCGGAGACGAGCGTTTCGTTCTTCGTGCCTTCCGGACGGGCGCGCACGACGCCGACGACCCTGAGACAGAATTCGTTGCGGCACTTGTCGGCCGTGGCGAAGACTTCGGGACGGTCCGGGTCGCAGACGACCTGAACGATGCCCTCGCGGTCGCGAAGGTCGATGAAGATCACGCCGCCGTGGTCGCGACGACGATGAGCCCAGCCGAAAAGAGTCACGGTCTGACCGATGAAGGATTCATCAACCAGGCCAGAATATACGGTTCGCATATAAGCTCCGAGAAAAAGACCAACGCGCGATACGAGAGCTGTTGGCCACACGATTACAACGACAATGCTATGGCTTTGCAGAGCCGCAATGGTGCATGCGGCGGCGCGACGGGCGCACCGCTGCGGAATCAGTCCGCGCCGCCTCAAGGGGGCGAAAGCGCACAATGATTAAGTTTACTGCCAAAGAATGTCGAAAGACGAGAAAACGCGGCAGTTTGGGGTATTTTATCTAGAACCGCTCACATGAAAACGCACAAAGGCCGTTGCCTCGGACTGACAGTCCTGGACATCCGGCCTTTTATCGTTTTGACGGGCGGCGTTGGCGCACTGCTTACTTCGAGCTGTCAGGCTTGCGGTGAGAGGCCGGAAGGGCTTTGTGCCCGCCGTTGAAGTCTGTGGCGGCCCAGCCCGTGCCCCTGAGCTCGAAGCCGGGGGCGGAGAGTTCCTTCACCAACGCATCCTTGCCGCACTGAGGGCACTTTGTCAGAGGCTTGTCACTCATCTTCTGAAGAAAATCCTTTTCAAAGCCGCAGTTCGTGCATCGATAAGCGTAGATAGGCATGGTATGAAAGTTTGGAAAGTGAACGTGGAGGAAACAGATTATAAGGAAGTGACGGCGGCAGAGGCTTGAAAAAGCGGAAAAAAGGCCGCCGCATCAAAGATACGGCGGCCTTGTCAGTGGCCGGATTCAGCGAAGAGGATTATTCCTCGTCGTCCTCGCGGTGGAACTTGCCTGCAAGTTCGGCCTGCTTCTGGGCCGGAACCGGCTGGTAGCTGTCAAGCTCCATGGACCAGCTGCCCGTGCCCTGCGTGAGGGCGTGCAGGCGGGTGGCGTAGCCGTCGAGTTCGGAAAGCGGCACGACGCCGGTGATTTCCATCAGGCCGCCGGGCAGGGAGTCGGTGCCGGACACCTGGCCGCGACGGCTGGCGAGGTCGCCTGCAAGGTCGCCCATGTACATGTCGGGCGCCGTGATCTCGATGCGGACGATCGGTTCGAGGATCTTCGGCTGGGCGTTGGCGAGCGCGTCAAGGAAAGCCTTGCGGCCGGCGGCGACGAAGGCGACTTCCTTCGAGTCGACGGGGTGGCTCTTGCCGTCGTAGACGGTGACCTTGACGTCCTGGATCGGGTACCCGGCGAGGTAACCGGAGTCGAGCACTTCGCGGACGCCCTTTTCAACGGCGGGGATCAAGTTGAACGGAATCACGCCACCCTTGACCTCGTCGTGGAACTCGAAGCCCGCGCCGCGTTCGAGCGGCTCGATGCGCAGGTAGACTTCGCCGAACTGGCCAGCGCCGCCCGTCTGCTTCTTGTGGCGGGCATGGCCTTCGGCCGGCGCGGTAATGGTCTCGCGGTACGGAACGCTCGGCGTGCCGGTGACGACTTCAAGCTTGAAGTTGACCTTCATGCGGTCGAGGATCGAACGGACGTGCATTTCGGTCAGGCCGCGGATCACGGTCTCGTTGAGCACGGCGTCATGGTCGACGGCCATCGTCGGATCTTCGGAGAGCATCTTGTTGAGGACTTCGCCCATGCGGGCTTCGTCGCCGCGGCGGGACGGTGCGATCGCGAGGCCGAACATCGGCTTCGGGAAGTTGATCGGACGCATGCGCACGTCGCAGAGGTTCGGATCCGAGTGAAGGATCGAGCCGTAGGTGAGTTCATCGATCTTGGCGAGGGCGCCGATGTCGCCCGGGCTGAGGAAGTCGGTTTCGGTCGTGTTCTTGCCCTGGAGGAGCAGCGGGTGAGCGGCTTTCACGCCCTTCTTGTTGTCGTCGACGTAGAGCGTGGTGTCCTTCTGGATTGTGCCCTGATGGACGCGGAAGATGCCGATCTTGCCGATGTACGGGTCATTGACGACCTTGAAGACCTGGGCGACGACGGGCAGATCCTTTTCCGGACGCGTGATGAACGGCGTGCCGTCGGCATGGATGAAGAGAGCGTCGTTGGCTTCGGCCGGGCTCGGAAGATGGCGGATGATGACCTTCATGAAGTCGCGGATGCCGATCAGGTTCTTCGCGGAGACGAAGCAGACGGGGATGACCGTGCCTTCACGCAGGGCCTTCGTGATGAGCGGGTGCAGGGTGCGAGGGTCGACGCTGCCTTCCTCGAGATAGTGCTCGAGCATTTCGTCGTCCTGCTCGATGATCTTTTCAATGAAGGCGCGATGGACTTCACCGACGCTGAGAATGTCGGCTTCTCCTTCGTCCTTGTCGAAGCAGTCGATGACGATGGAGCGGTTGTTGGCGGGAAGGTTGATCGGGAGAACGCCCGGACCCCAGACTTCCTGCAGGTCCAGAAGCAGCTGTTCGAGGTCGACGTCGGGTGCGTCGAACTTGTTGATCACGATCATGCGGCACAGACCGCGTTCCTTGGCGATGTCCATCATGCGGCGCGTCAGAAGCTCGACGCCCTTGGTGGCGTCGATGACGGCGCAGACGGACTTGACGGCGTCAAGCGCGGACATGTCCTGACCGATGTAGTCGGGGTACCCCGGGGTGTCGAGCACGTGAATGCGCACGGGGGTGAGGTCGGGAAGAGCCGTGTCGACGTGAGCGACGGCCAGACGGATGGAGTGCTGGACCTGCTTTTCAAGCGCGTCGTTGTCGCACATCGTGTTGCCGCGCTCAATGGAGCCGAGTTCGGAAATCATGCCGGTGCGGTAGAGCATGGCTTCGATGAGGGAAGTCTTGCCGCAGGAGCCGTGCCCCACCAACGCTACGGTACGAAGATTCTCGGTCAGATAGTTGCTCATTGCTGTTCTCCTCTTCCAGAACAATTTTTTGAACGGCTGGTCAAGCCGTCAGCCTTTCAATTGTGCGCCCGCGGGAGTGGAGATAGGGTGTTATGACGAAAGATGTTGACTTATGTCGACAGGATGAGAGAAGACACTGGTTTTTTTCGGGCGAAAAGGGGCAAACTGTATAGTTGCGCCAAAACACAAAAGCCTTGCCCCGATGATTTCGCGGCAAGGCTTTTTGCTTTCAGGGCCGTTCAGGGCTCGTCGCAACCGATTTCAATGGACTTTGGCAGACGGATTTCGGTCTCGAGACCGTGGGGGCTGACATTGCGCGCCGTGATGGCGCCGCCGTGCGCCGTCACGCTTCGTCTGGCGATGGCGAGCCCAAGGCCGAACCCCGTGCCCGTGCGGACGTTGGCGCCGCGCACGAAGGGCGAGAACATGCCTGCGAGCTCCTCTTCGGGCATGCCGGGACCCTCGTCCCTGCATCTGATGATGAAGCTCTCCGCGTCCGAGGAGAGCGACAGGAGGATCGTGGAGTCTTCGGGTGCGTGGCGAAGCGAGTTGCGCGCAATGTTGTCGACGGCCCTTGCGATCAGGTTGCCGTCCGCATCGACGACGGGATCCCCCTCGAGCACCGTCTTCACGGTCACGTTCTTCTGCTGGGCCTCGAAGCCGAGGTCGTCGGCAACGCCCTCGAGGATGTCCGCGAGACCGACGGGCGACTTCGTCATGTTGGCGCCGTTTTCAAGACGGGCATAGGTGAGAAGCGACTCCACCAGTGCGTTGATGTTGCCGACCTCCTTCTCGATGCGTCCGAGCGAGTCCTGCGTGCGTGCGGGGTCGCGCCTCGCAAGCTCAAGCGCCACCTCGATGCGCGCGAGCGGGCTGCGGACCTCGTGGCTCACGTCGTGAAAGAGCCTTCGCTGCCTTGTGATGAGGGACTCGATCTTGTCCGCCATGCCGTCGAAGACGCGTGCGAGGTTGGCGACCTCGGCGTCCCCGCGGGCGAGTTCCTCGGAGGTGCGGGTGTCGAAGGCGCCGTCGGCGAAGCGGCGCATGGCGCCGTCGAGCGTGTGGAGGCTGCGCGTGTAGAGGCGGGCGAGAAGCCAGGAGACGAGTAGCGTGAAGAAGGCGGCGAGCGAAAGGGTCAGCGCGATCGGAAAGTGATGGAGCTCAGGGGGAATCAGTCTAACGGGGAAGGCGACGGTGCGCACGGCGAAGAATTCGCAGGGCTCGTTGTCGATCTCGACGGTTCTGACGGGCAGGCGCTTTTCTGGCGGACCGTTGGGGTCGTCGGTGAGCTTGCGGATGGCCTCAAGACTTTCGTAGGCCTTGTCGGGCAGCTTGCGTCCGGAGATTTCCCGGCCGCTGCTGTCAAGCACGAAGACGATGGGATTGGTGTTGAGGCGCTCGTTGCGCAGCCATGAGATGAGGCCGTCCCTGCCAGCCACCTCGTAGATGCCGACGGCGCTGTCGACGGACTTGTGTGCGATGAATCGCCATTCAATGCGGCCGATGTCCTCGTTCTGCTGGCTCTGGGCCGAGTAGGCGGCCATCCAGACGCCTGCCGCCGTCAGCAGAATGACGAGGCAGAAGCCGGCGAAGAGCTTGCCGAAAAGCGTGTTGAACAGGCGGTTGAGCATGAGCTACTCCTTCTTTTCGGCGGGACGGCGAGTCGGCGGATGCAGCGGATCAGCGGACCACGAACTGATAGCCCACGCCGCGGATGCTTTCGATCGCGACGCTCGTTCCAAGCACGGCGGCGAGCTTGTGGCGGATCGAGGAGACGTGGACGTCGATCGCGCGGTCATAGCGCTGCATGGCGCGGCCGAGCACCTTCTGGTAGATCTCGTCCTTCGGGACGGGAGTGCCGACCTTGCGGGCCAGCACCTCAAGGAGCGTGAGTTCGGTGCCCGTCAGGTCGATGACGATGCCATTGGCCGTGGCTTCGCGGCGGCTCGGGTTGATGGTGAGGGGGCCAGCCACCACGGGGGCGATCGCAGAGGGCATGTTGGCCGTGCGGCGGAGAATCGCGTTGAGTCGGGCGGCAAGCTCGCGCGGCGGACAGGGCTTGGGAACGTAGTCGTCGGCGCCGAGCTCGAGGCCGATGATGCGGTCGACGGGATCGCCCTTGGCGGTGAGCATGAGAACGGGAAGCTGGCTCTTTTCGCGAATGCGTTTGAGAACCTCCACGCCGCTCATGCCGGGCATCATCACGTCGAGCACGACGATTTCAAATTCCTGTCTTGAAAGCAGTTCCAGAGCCTCGGTGCCGTTGTGGGCAGCAACGGGAGCGAAGCCCTCGAGCTGCAGGTAGTCGACGAGAAGCGTGACGAGCTCGACGTCATCGTCGACGATGAGGATGGGACGGGGATGCTTGAACATAACGGACCCGAAAATAACGGCTTGAACCGTGACTTGGAACAATGGAATGACTCATGTTAACAAAAATCGGCGAGCAAAAGTTTGTTACGTGCTCTTCCGAAACCTTTACCCGAAGCCTGTGGAACGCCGTTGTGGTCTGTAGGAGAATGAAAGTGAGGATCTCAACCGTTTATGATTCTCGTTCAAATTTCCCAAAGACCGGATACAGCAGAAAAACAATGACGAATCCGTTGACGATGAAGAGGTCTGTCCTGGGCTTGCTGATCGGCGCGCTGTTCCTCTCTGGCTGCGCAGTGCAGATGCCGGACATGAAGACCATGGCCGAGGAGGCGGCTCCCGGGGCCTGGAGCGTCTCGATTGAGACTCAGGCGCCTGCCGACCCCGCCGAATTCTGGCAGTCCTGGAACGATCCGAAGCTATCGGCGCTCGTTGAGAAGGCCAGAAGCGCAAATGCTGACGTGCTCACAGCGCTCGCATCACTGCGTACGGCCAGAGCGGGCCTGTCGGAGGCGCAGCATGCGCTCTTTCCCGAGGCCACGATCGGTGGCGACGCTTCGCACCGCCATGCCGACGGCGGTTCGAGCGACAGTTTCTCGGCCTCCGCCGACATGAAGTGGTCGTGGAACCTCGCGGGTGCGGATCTCTCCAACGAGACCGCCAGACGCTATGAGGCGCTCGCGAGCGAAATCTCCGTTGCCGATGCGCAGGCGCTCGTCGAGGCCGAGACGGCTCAGGCGTACATCAACCTGCGTTCGACGCAGGTTCTCCTGCAGATCGCCGAGGACACCGTCAGGAACTACGAGGAAAGCGCCGAGATCGCGGGCTGGCGTGCAGGCGCAGGCCTGAGCAGCGCCTCGGAGGCCGAGGACGCGCTTTCGCAGGTCGCCTCCGCCCGAGCCGCGATTCCTCAGCTGAAGGCGACCGAAGCCACCTATCGAAACGCACTGGCCCGCCTGACGACGATTCCCGCCGACAAGCTCGATCTGGGCACGGGTTCCGTACCTCAGGCGCCGATTCGCCTGACCGCCTCGATTCCCGCCGAGACGCTGATGAAGCGTCCTGACATCCGCAGCGCGCAGGCCTCTCTTCTGGCTGCAGGCGCCGATCTCAGGAGCGCCCGCGAAAGCTATTTCCCGACGCTGTCGCTCTCGGGCTCGCTCGGCACGCAGGCCGCGACGCTCGGCGCCCTCGGCGCGAGCGGCACGGGCATCGCGTCCCTGATCGGCGCGCTGTCCATGCCCGTGCTCAACTGGGGCAGTCTGGCCGCACAGGAGGAGAGGGCCGCCGCATCGCTGGACAAGGCGAAGGCGAACTACCTATCCGTCATCGTGAAGGCGCTTGAGGAGACGGACAACGCCCTCAACGGCATCCGGTCCGCACAGGACCGAACGGCGCTTCTCAGGACGGCCCTTCAGCACACGGAGAAGACCTACGAGCTCACGGGGCTCGAATACAGGTCGGGCATCGGCGACTATTCGATGCTTCTTGAAGCACAGCAGCGCCTCCTCACCCTGAGGGAGAGCGTGACGAACAACATGACGGAGCTTTCCCTTCAGCACGTGAAGCTCTACCGCGCCCTGGGCGGCGCCTGGAAGGCACAGGAGAGTGCAAGATGACCGAACAAGAAAACAACGACCGCACGAAGCTTCTGCTCAAGGATGAAAGCCGCTCGCGCTATGTCCTCTGGGCGGCGGGCGGAGTTCTGGCCGCGCTCGTGGCAGGCGCCTGGTACTGGTATCAGGGCACGCAGAACACCAACGCCGTCAAGTACGTGACCGAGGCCGTCGAGCGCGGGGACGTGCACGTCAGCGTGTCCGCGGACGGCACGCTCGCACCTGTGCGCACCGTCTCGCTCGGTTCCGAGCTTTCGGGCATCGTGCGCGAGGTAAACGTCGACGTCAACGACGAGATCAAGGAGGGCCAGAGCCTCATCGTGCTTGACAAGCGCAATCTGGAGGCGAAGGTGCTTCAGAACAGGGCTTCGCTGCGAAGCGCGGAGGCCAGCCGCAGGCAGAGTGCGGCGAGCCTGAGGGAGGCGGAGCTCAAGTTCAAGCGCATGCAGGAGCTCAATCGTCTCTCCAAGGGCACCATGCCGAGCAAGACCGAGCTTGAGACGCAGGCCGCGTCCGTCGACACGGCGCGCGCGGCGGTCGCCGTGGCCGATGCGAACATCGCCGACGCCATGGCCTCGCTCCAGACGGCTGAGAACGATCTCTCCAAGGCCGACATCAAGTCTCCCATCGACGGCGTGGTGCTCGCCCGTTCGGTCGAGCCCGGCTATGCGGTGGCGGCAAGCCTGCAGGCGGTCGAGCTGCTGACGCTCGCCACCGATCTGAGTCAGCTTGAGCTCGAGGTGTCCGTCGACGAGGCCGACATCGGCGTCGTCAAGCAGGGGCAGAAGGCCTACTTTACGGTGAGCGCCTATCCGAACCGCCGCTTCCCCGCTGAACTGACCAAGGTTTCCTACGGCGCTACGACGACGGAGAACGTGGTGACCTACACGGCCTATCTTCAGGTCGACAACCAGCAGATGCAGCTGCGCCCCGGCATGACGGCTTCGGCCACGATCTCGACGGCCGACAAGCAGGACGTGCTCCTTGTCCCCAATTCCGCCTTCCGCTTCCGTCCTAAGGCCGCATCGGAGAGCGACAAGCCGAAGATGAATACCATGATGCCGGGGCCGCCCCACGGCGCCGCCAGCAAGAAGGTCAAGGAGATTGCCCAGCACGGCCAAGCGAGCAGGACCGTTTACGTGCTGCGTGACGGCAAGCCCGTGCGCGTCGACGTCGTCACGGGTCTCACCGACGGCATGCAGACCGAAATCGTCTCGGGCGACATCGCCGAGGGCGACAAGGTCGTCGTCGACCAGCAGAAGGGCGCCTGAGGAGACGCAATGGGACAGCCACTAGTTGAACTCGTCGACATCCGCAAGCGCTACGGCACGGGCGAGGCGGCCTTCGAGGCCCTGCGCGGCGTGAGCTTTTCGATTGACGAGGGCGAATTCGTCGCCATCATGGGCGCGTCGGGCTCGGGCAAGTCGACGGCCATGAACATCATCGGCGCGCTCGACAGCCCGACGGCGGGCGCGTATCTCTTCAGCGGAATGCACGTCGAGAGCCTGTCGCGCGACCAGCGTGCGCTCCTGCGGCGCAAGTACCTCGGCTTCGTCTTTCAGGGCTTCAATCTTCTCGCCAGAACGACGGCGCTTGAGAACGTGGAGCTTCCGCTCCTCTACCGCGGCATGGGCGCCTCCGAGCGCCGCAAGCTGGCGCGGGCCGCGCTCGACCGCGTAGGCCTGCTGGACTGGGAGCACCATACGCCGGCGGAGCTCTCGGGCGGACAGCAGCAGCGCGTCGCGATTGCGCGCGCCATCGTCACGCGCCCGAAGCTGCTTCTCGCAGACGAGCCGACGGGCAGTCTTGACACGGCGCGAAGCGAGGAGATCATGGCGCTTCTTTCGGCCCTCAACGCCGAGGACGGCATCACGGTCGTGCTCGTCACGCACGAGCCCGACATGGCCCGCTACGCAAAGCGCCACCTTGTCTTCAGGGACGGCTTGCTCATCAGCGACAGCAAGACGGAGGCCGCGTCATGATCGGGAATGCATTCGGGCTGGCCGTGCGCCAGATCAGTCGAAATCCGCTCAGAAGCCTGCTCACCGTGCTCGGCGTCGTGATCGGCGTCATGGCCGTGATCACGATGGTGACGGTCGGCAACGGGGCCTCGCAGGCCATTCGCACGCAGATCGAGTCCTTCGGCAACAACCAGCTGATGCTGCGTCCCGGTCTTCGCATGGGGCCGGGCCAGAGCGTGGGCGCGCCGAACTTCACGCTCGAGGACGCCGATGCGCTCAAGCGCCAGATCGCGGGCATCGTCGCCGTGGCGCCTCAGGCCTCCAAGACCATGACGGTCGTGGCCAACGGGCGCAACTGGCAGACGAGCGTGATCGGCACGGACAACAACTACTTTACGATCGACAACCGCGAAATCGTCGACGGACGCACCTTCGAGCAGGGCGAAATGCAGTCGGGTGCCGCCGTCTGCGTGATCGGCGGCACCATTCAGAAGGAGCTCTTCGGCGAAGGAGCGGAGGTCATCGGACGCACCATCCGCACGGGAAGCTTCTCGTGCAGGGTCGTGGGCCTTCTCAAGACCAAGGGTACGGCCGCCATGGGCGGCGATCAGGACGACCTGCTCGTCATGCCGATCAAGACGCTCCAACGCCGCATCCTCGGCAAGAACCGAGTCGGCGCCCTTCTGGTTTCGGTGAATCCGCAGTCGGACCGAGACCGCCTGCGCGATGCCGTCACGGAGCTCATGCGCGAGAGGCGCAGCCTCTCCGACGGCGATGACGACAACTTCCAGATTCTGGACACGGCGGAGATCGCCGCCAAGGTGGCATCCACCACGCAGATCATGACTACGCTGCTCGCCGCAGTGGCGGCCGTGAGCCTGCTCGTGGGCGGCATCGGCATCATGAACATCATGCTGGTGTCCGTGACAGAGCGAACCCGTGAAATCGGCATCCGACTCGCCATCGGCGCCCTCGAGCGCGAGGTGCTGCTCCAGTTCCTGATCGAGGCGCTGATGCTCGGCTGCATGGGTGGCGCGCTCGGCGTGCTGGCGGCTCTGGGCGTCTCGAAGGCCCTTGCGGTCTACATGGGCGTGCCCTTCATCTTCAGCCCGGGCATCAATCTGCTCGCCTTCACCGTGTCGGCCCTCACGGGCGTGGTGTTCGGCTTCTTCCCCGCCAGACGTGCGGCCAAGCTCGACCCGATCGAGGCGGTGCGTCACGAGTGAGGCGGGAGCGCAGCGGAAAAGCAGAAAGGTCCGAAGCGTGAGCTTCGGACCTTTCATTTTGTTTGCTGGTGCGCTTGCCTGATTCGCATGAAGGCGAAAGCGCACGGCTTAGTATGAAAGCGGAAGCGCCGGAAACCAAAAAGAAAAAACACC
>OHKN01001163.1_pt1 | contig 10564 bp, 7 predicted proteins | sample 1568841 | NCBI WGS metagenome assembly OHKN01 (sample SAMEA3879579, study PRJEB24766) | human gut metagenome | biome: human-associated habitat; feature: feces | place: USA | collected 1985/1987
AAATATTAATAACTTACCATACTATATGTATAACATTATCCAATTAAACGACAAAAATCTGTCGGAACTTCAAGTTATTGCCAAAGAGTTAGGCATAAAAAAAGCAGACTCATACAAAAAAGAAGACCTTGTTTATAAGATACTCGATGAACAGGCTATTGTAGGAGCTACTAAGAAAGTTGCCGCAGATAAGCTCAAAGAAGAACGCAAAAATGAAGAACAAAAGAAAAAGCGTTCACGGGTAGCTCCTACCAAAAAAGAAGACAAGGTAGTTTCCACACCAAAGAGTGGAGAGGTTAATAAAACAAAAGAAGCCACTCCTGTAAAAGCACCACAACCTTCCAAGAAAGAAGAAAGTACAAACAAAGAAAAAGAAGCTCCTGTTGTAGAAGCTAAAGCAGAAAACGCTACTACTGCTCCCAAGCGTAAAGTGGGACGTCCACGCAAGAGCGCTGACGCAGAAGAGAAAAAAGAAGTAGAAAATGTAACACCGGCTGCTCCCAAAGTGGTGGAAACTAAGCCTGTTGTTGCAGAGAAAACTACTGAAACAAAAGAAAAAGCTGCTCCAGCACAACAGCCGACTGCTGAAAAGAAAGCAAAAAGCAAACCGGCTGCAGAAACAAATAAACCAGCCGCAGAGCCAAACAAGCCTGCTGCAGAGAAAAAAGTTATAGATAAACCACAAAAGAAAGCCGCACCCGTTATCGACGAGGAAAGCAATATCTTATCCAGCGTTGACGATGATGATTTTATTCCAATCGAAGATCTGCCTTCTGAAAAAATAGAGCTTCCTACCGAACTCTTTGGCAAATTCGAGGCAACTAAAACAGAACCTGTGCAAACAGCACCTGAACAGCCATCTCATCCTCAACAGCAACAACAATCTCAACAGCAGCAAGCACAACAGCAACGCCCGCGCATTGTCCGTCCACGCGACAATAACAACGGTAGTAGCAATGTGAACAATAACGCTAATAACAACAATAATAATTTCCAGCGTAATAACAATAATCAGAATCCAAATCAGAACCAGAACCAACAACGCTTACCGATGCCACGTGCCACTCAGCAAAACCATGCGAACGAGAATCTTCCGGCACAACAGCAACAACAGCAGGAGCGCAAGGTTATTGAACGCGAAAAGCCTTACGAATTCGATGATATTCTCAACGGAGTAGGCGTTCTGGAAATCATGCAGGATGGATACGGATTCCTCCGTTCTTCCGATTACAACTACCTTTCTTCTCCGGACGACATTTATGTATCACAATCTCAAATCAAACTCTTTGGTTTGAAAACCGGTGATGTAGTGGAAGGTGTTATCCGTCCACCCAAAGAAGGAGAAAAATATTTCCCGTTGGTAAAAGTGTCGAAAATTAACGGACGTGACGCAGCTTTCGTTCGCGACCGTGTTCCTTTCGAACATCTGACACCTCTTTTCCCGGATGAAAAGTTCAAACTTTGCAAAGGCGGTTATTCAGACTCCATGTCTGCACGCGTTGTTGACCTTTTCGCTCCTATCGGTAAAGGACAACGTGCCTTGATCGTTGCCCAGCCAAAGACAGGTAAGACTATCTTAATGAAAGATATCGCTAACGCTATTGCAGCCAATCACCCGGAAGTTTACATGATTATGCTGCTGATTGACGAACGTCCGGAAGAAGTAACCGATATGGCACGCAGCGTTAATGCAGAAGTTATCGCTTCTACTTTCGACGAACCGGCAGAACGTCACGTAAAAATTGCAGGTATTGTATTGGAAAAGGCAAAACGTTTGGTAGAATGTGGTCACGACGTAGTGATCTTCCTTGATTCTATCACCCGTCTGGCTCGTGCATACAATACAGTATCTCCTGCATCCGGTAAAGTTCTTTCCGGTGGTGTGGATGCAAATGCACTTCACAAACCTAAACGTTTCTTCGGTGCTGCCCGTAATATTGAAAACGGCGGCTCGTTGACCATCATCGCTACCGCATTGATCGATACCGGTTCTAAAATGGACGAAGTTATCTTCGAAGAATTTAAGGGTACCGGCAACATGGAGTTGCAGCTCGACCGCAACCTGTCCAACAAACGTATCTTCCCGGCAGTCAACATTACTGCATCCAGCACTCGTCGCGACGACCTGTTGCTTGATAAGACAACTCTTGACCGCATGTGGATATTACGTAAATATCTTGCAGACATGAATCCGATCGAAGCAATGGACTTCGTTAAAGACCGTTTGGAAAAGACCAGAGATAACGATGAATTCCTGATGAGCATGAACAGCTAATTAGCGGTAAACGATAAATGATGAACGGTGAACAAACTGCGTCCTAATAATTGCAGTTTGTTCACCGTTCTCTTTTTTAGCCACCCCGTTAATCAATAACCACTTGCCGTTCATCCTTCACAATCCAACGTTCATCAGCAATAGTTCCCCCTAATACTCCATCACACATTACATTTTTGTACAAAATACTTTCACTTGCGTCCAAAACTACTACTTCACCCTTTTTTGCATTTCCTTTTTTCCTACTTTTGTTTCAAAATCAACTATTACTTAATTCTAACCAGTAATGAAAACTATTTATCCATTCATGGGATTAGCCCTATGCGGCGTAGCAGCCCAAGCTCAAGAAAAGCCCAATTTCCTGATTATCCAGTGCGACCATTTGACACAACGCGTCGTCGGAGCTTACGGGCAAACACAAGGCTGCACCCTCCCTATTGACGAAGTCGCTTCACGAGGAGTTATCTTCTCCAATGCTTATGTAGGCTGCCCTCTCAGCCAACCTTCACGCGCAGCTTTATGGAGCGGCATGATGCCTCATCAAACGAATGTACGTTCGAACTCCAGCGAACCTATCAACCCACGTATTCCCGAAAATGTACCGACACTAGGAAGCCTTTTTTCCGAAAACGGTTACGAAGCCGTACACTTCGGAAAAACACACGACATGGGCTCCCTAAGAGGATTCAAACACAAAGAACCGGTAGCCAAACCATTCACTGATCCGGAGTTCCCGGTCAATAACGACAGCTTCCTGGACGTAGGAACCTGCGAAGACGCTGTTGCTTATTTAAGCAACCCTCCCAAAGAACCCTTCATCTGTATTGCCGATTTTCAGAACCCTCACAACATTTGCGGATTCGTAGGAGCAAATGAAGGAGTACATACCGACCGCCCCATCAGCGGAACTCTTCCTGAACTACCAGCCAACTTCGACGTGGAAGACTGGAACAATATCCCCAAACCGGTGCAATACATCTGTTGCAGCCATCGCCGCATGACCCAGGCCTCTCATTGGAATGAAGAGAATTACCGTCATTACATTGCCGCTTTCCAGCACTATACTAAAATGGTGTCCAAGCAAGTAGACAGTGTATTAAAAGCTCTTTACTCCACTCCTGCCGGAAGAAACACCATCGTTGTTATCATGGCCGATCATGGCGACGGAATGGCTTCACACCGTATGGTGACCAAGCATATTAGTTTCTATGATGAAATGACAAACGTTCCGTTTATCTTCGCAGGCCCCGGCATCAAACAACAGAAAAAACCAGTAAAGCAACTATTGACACAGCCTACGCTGGATCTTTTGCCTACCCTTTGTGATTTGGCAGGAATTTCCGTTCCGGTCGAAAAGCCGGGAATCAGTCTCGCACCTACATTAAAAGGAGAGAAACAGAAAAAGACTCACCCTTATGTAGTTTCCGAATGGCACAGCGAATATGAATATGTCGTTACCCCCGGACGTATGGTACGCGGACCGAGATACAAATACACGCACTATCTGGAAGGCAACGGAGAAGAACTATATGATATGAAAAAAGATCCGGGAGAACGTAAGAATCTCGCCAAAGATCCGAAATACAGTAAAGTTCTCGCAGAACACCGTGCCATGCTTGATGATTACATCACCCGCACAAAAGATGACTACCGAAGCTTGAAAGTAGATGCTGATCCACGATGCAGAAACCATACTCCCGGCTACCCTAACCACGAAGGTCCTGGAGTTCGGGAAATACTCAAAAGAAAATAAATAATAAAAAAGAGTGAAGACAACAAAGAAATCTTCACTCTTTTTAGTTCTTTCGCTGGCAAACTTACAAGCAAGCACCGCACTAGTATAGCCCAAGAACACCGGCAAACACAAATCATCCGGTTCATATTAAGCCGTAAGGGAGACATACTTCATTCCGAATCAACTAACGATAAAACTCCCGAAGGTCCGGAAATAGTTTTCATCTACCCCATCGCCTCCGAATCGAAATAAAGCACTATCTTTGCAAAGTGTAAACTTAAACGCTTAATTATGTATACCAACAAACAGATTTGGAGTGTCAGTTACCCGATACTACTAAGCTTGCTGGCACAAAATGTCATCAATGTCACCGACACAGCATTCCTCGGACACGTGAGCGAGGTAGCTCTTGGAGCATCGGCTATGGGCGGGTTATTTTATATATGTGTATTCACCATCGCATTCGGATTCAGTACCGGTTCGCAGATTGTCATAGCACGACGCAATGGCGAAGGCCGCTATTCAGATGTCGGCCCTGTCATGATTCAAGGAGTCATGTTCCTGTTCGTGATGGCACTGCTGCTATTTGGATTCACCAAGGCATTCGGTGGAAACATCATGCGTTTGCTAGTTTCTTCAGAATCCATCTACGAAGGAACAATGGAGTTTCTAGACTGGCGTATTTACGGATTCTTTTTCTCTTTTATCAATGTCATGTTCCGGGCATTGTATATCGGCATTACACGCACTAAAGTGCTAACCATCAATGCCATTGTCATGGCATTAACCAATGTCGTACTAGACTATGCATTAATCTTCGGAAAGTTCGGTTTGCCGGAAATGGGTATCAAAGGGGCTGCTATTGCTTCCGTATTGGCAGAAGCCTCCTCCATTCTCTTTTTCGTCATCTATACGTATGCCACGGTCGATTTAAAGAAATACGGTATGAACCGCCTGCGCACATTCGACCCTGCATTGCTGATGCGGATTCTTAGTATCTCCTGCTTCACCATGCTGCAATATTTCCTGTCGATGGCTACCTGGTTCGTTTTCTTCGTAGCCGTAGAACGGTTAGGACAACGGGAACTGGCGATTGCCAATATCGTCCGGAGTATTTATGTCGTATTGCTAATTCCGGTCAACGCACTGGCTACGACTACCAACAGTCTTGTCAGCAATGCTATTGGTGCAGGAGGCATCCAGCACGTGATGCCGCTCATTAATAAAATTGCGCGTTTCTCCTTTTTCATCATGCTGGGGTTAGTAGCGGTATCGGCACTGTTTCCGCAGTTCCTGCTCTCTATCTACACCAGTGAAGCTGCGCTCATTACGGAGTCCGTACCTTCGGTATATGTAATTTGTTTTGCCATGCTTATCGCATCCGTAGCCAATGTAGTGTTCAACGGTATCTCCGGAACAGGAAATACACAGGCAGCCCTGTTGCTCGAAACGATTACAATTATCATCTACGGATCATACATCATTTTCATCGGAATGTGGCTGGAAGCACCGATCGAAATTTGCTTTACGATTGAGATTGTGTATTATAGCTTGCTGTTGATAACAAGTTATATTTATCTCAAAAAAGCAAAATGGCAGAATAAAAAGATATAAATACAAGAGATTTTTGTACATTTGCAAGCTCAAATAAAGAGTAGACGGCAAAGTCCCTCTTTCGCCCAAGTAAATTGTAATTAGTAATTCGTAATTAAATAACTATGTTCGATAATTTAAGTGAAAGACTAGAACGGTCATTCAAGATTCTGAAAGGTGAAGGCAAAATCACCGAAATCAACGTGGCGGAGACGCTGAAAGACGTACGTAAAGCACTTCTCGACGCCGACGTAAACTACAAGGTGGCAAAGAATTTCACGGATACAGTGAAAGAAAAAGCTCTTGGCCAGAACGTGCTTACGGCTGTGAAGCCAAGCCAGTTGATGGTGAAGATCGTACATGATGAACTTACACAGTTGATGGGTGGAGAGACAGCCGAGATCAATATCGACGCCCGTCCGGCAGTCATCCTGATGTCAGGTTTGCAAGGTTCGGGTAAGACCACCTTCTCCGGTAAGTTGGCACGGATGCTGAAAACCAAGAAAAACCGTAAGCCATTACTGGTTGCTTGTGACGTTTACCGTCCGGCAGCTATCGAACAGTTGCGCGTATTGGCAGAACAAATCGAAGTACCGATGTACTGCGAACTGGACAGCAAGAATCCGGTAGAAATCGCACAACACGCTATTCAGGAAGCTAAAGCCAAAGGATATGACCTCGTAATCGTCGATACAGCCGGACGTCTGGCAGTAGACGAACAGATGATGAACGAGATTGCCGCTATCAAGGAAGCAATCAATCCGAACGAAATTCTGTTTGTGGTTGATTCCATGACCGGACAGGACGCTGTGAATACGGCCAAAGAATTTAATGAACGTCTGGACTTCAACGGTGTGGTACTGACCAAGCTCGACGGTGATACCCGTGGTGGTGCGGCGCTTTCTATCCGTTCGGTAGTCAACAAGCCGATTAAGTTTGTAGGTACAGGCGAAAAGTTGGACGCGATCGACCAGTTCCACCCTGCCCGTATGGCAGACCGTATCCTCGGTATGGGTGATATCGTTTCGTTGGTAGAACGTGCGCAGGAACAATACGACGAAGAAGAAGCTAAACGTTTACAGAAGAAGATTGCCAAGAATCAATTCGACTTCAACGACTTCCTCAGCCAGATTGCACAAATCAAGAAAATGGGTAATTTGAAAGACCTTGCTTCCATGATTCCGGGAGTAGGAAAAGCAATCAAAGACATTGATATCGATGACAATGCTTTCAAGAGTATCGAAGCTATCATCTACTCCATGACTCCGGCAGAGCGTTCCAACCCGGAAATCCTGAACGGTTCACGCCGCACACGTATCGCGAAAGGTAGCGGTACAACGATTCAGGAAGTAAACCGCCTGTTGAAACAATTCGACCAGACTCGTAAAATGATGAAAATGGTAACCAGCAGCAAAATGGGTAAGATGATGCCTAAGATGAAGAAATAAAAGATTTCGTTTCAAATTCTAATAAAGAAAGGAAGCTTCCGGCTTCCTTTCTTTATTTTTTTAAACCCCTCCTCTCCTTTCCTACATCTACTTTATGTGATTTTCTCCTTATAATCACATCAGCTCTGTCATTCAATTGTAATGATTACAATTTTACATAGATTTTATATGTATATTCATTTTTATTTGTTTACTTTGCAAAAAATAACAGAACAAAAGCACGAATATGCACTACGTCTACGTAATGGTATATATTTCACTGGCAGTTGCGATGCAACTACTTACGGGAAATTTTCCGGTTTCCTTTTTCGCCTTTCCGCTCAATCTTGTTTTTGCGGCGCTATGGCTTTTCTTGTTATGGATGTTGTATAAGGAATATAAAATTGCAAAATTTACCCGATTCCTCTATTCTTCCCAAGCAAGTATCCTATCTATCGGATTACTCATCTGCGGTTGCCTGATAATAGGTCTTTTCCCTCAACTATCCGATGCGGAAGCAAAAATGCGTGAAGGGCTTCCAGCCTTTTTAGGTTGCTATAACTTTATGACTTCCTGGATATTCATCGCCATACTTCTGTTCTTATTAAGTAACCTGGCAATGATTACCATTCACGCCTATCATTACCGCAAACAGGCACGTTGGAGATTCATCCTGAATCACGCGGGGCTATGGCTGGCTCTATTTGCCGGTTTTCTAGGAAGCAGTGACACACAGACTTTACGTATACCTATATATAAAGGTGAGCCATCACGCGAAGCATTCGACATGAACGGTGCATCGCATTATTTGGATTATGAAATCGAACTCAACTCTTTTGCCGTAGAATACTACCCGAACGGGCGTCCTTCCCGCTTTGCCGCCAATGTACGTCTGGGAAATGAAAAAGCATTGCTTGAGGTCAATCACCCATACGCCTATCGGTTGGGAGAAGATATTTACCTCACCGGCTATGACGTAACGAAAGGCAACGAGAGTGAGTACTGCATCTTGCAGGTAGTAAAGCAACCCTGGAAATATATAATAGTAGCAGGTATCCTGATGATGCTTGCGGGAGCTATTCTTCTATTCATTAACGGACCTAAAACAGATGATAAACTGGGATAATTTCTATGTATTTGCAGCAGTATCTATCTGCTTATGGCTGATAGGAGCAGTATTTGCCCTTCGCTCGTCAACGAGAAGTAAGACAGCAATCGGTTTTACGTCAGGCGGAATTATCGTTCTGGCCGTATTCATTACTGGATTATGGCTCTTCCTGCAACGTCCTCCGTTACGCACTATGGGGGAAACCCGTTTGTGGTACTCTTTCTTCATGGGCATAGCCGGACTACTGACTTATATCAGATGGCAGTATCGTTGGATTCTTTCTTTCTCGGCACTGCTCGCCACAGTCTTTGTCATTATCAATCTGATGAAACCCGAGATACACGACCAGTCACTAATGCCGGCTCTGCAAAGCATATGGTTCATTCCCCATGTCACCGTATATATGTTCTCTTACTCTGTATTGGGCTGTGCTTTTATAATCGCATTGACTGGGTTGTTCCGCCATAAGGAAGAATACTTGCACACAGCCGACAATTTGGTTTATGCGGGAATAGCATTCCTCTCCATTGGTATGCTGCTAGGTTCCCTTTGGGCAAAAGAAGCATGGGGAAACTATTGGAGCTGGGATCCGAAAGAGACTTGGGCAGTCATCACTTGGGCAGGGTATTTACTTTACGTACACCTCCGTCTTTTTCGGAAAACGGGACGGAAAACGCTTTATGTGTTGCTCATCATGTCCTTCCTGGCTTTGCAGATGTGCTGGTACGGAGTAAATTATTTACCGGCGGCTCAACAAAGCGTACACTTATATAATCGTAATAACTAATCTAAAAAACAAATGTAAAATGAAGAAAAGTACAAAACTAATTGTGGCACTGTTGGTAGTGGTAGCGGCATTAGCAGTCACTTATCGACTTATGCACCGCGTACCTTCTGCCGATCTGGAAGCAAATGCGCAGATGCAGCAGATTATTACGGATGCAGGATGTTTGAGATGTCATACCTCAACACCGGACCTACCGTTCTATGCAAGCATGCCTGTGGCCGGAAAAATTGTAATGGAAGACGTCAGCAAGGCATACCGTGCCTTCGACATGACCCAAATGGAGGCAGATCTGGAAGCAGGACAGCCCCTCAATCCGGCAGACCTGGCCAAAATAGAAAAAGTGATCCTCGACGGAAAAATGCCCCAGGCAAAATATTACCTTGTGCATTGGGGGGCTTCCTTCAATGACGCAAAAAAGGAAGTCGCACTGAACTGGGTAAAAAGTCACCGTATGGGAATGTATACGGACATTACAGTAGCACCGGAATTTGCCAACGAACCCATTCGTCCCATTGCCGATTCTATCGCAGTGGATGTACGCAAAGTCGTTCTGGGTAATTTGTTGTATCATGACACACGTTTATCTGCTGACAATACCGTATCATGTGCCAGTTGCCACGGGTTGGATACAGGCGGCGTGGACAACAAACAATATTCCGAAGGTGTAGGCGGACAGTTTGGTGGCGTCAATGCCCCGACAGTATACAACGCCGCATACAATTTCGTTCAATTCTGGGATGGCCGTGCCGGAACTCTTGCCGAACAAGCTGCCGGTCCTCCGTTGAATCCGGTGGAAATGGCTTGCGAATCATTCGACCAGATTATCGATAAACTGGCTGAAGACAAAGATTTCGTATCCGCATTCAACGAAGTGTATGCCGACGGATTGAGTGAGAAGAATATCACAGACGCCATTCAGGAGTTTGAAAAGACTTTGCTGACTCCCAACTCACGCTTCGACCGCTATCTGAAAGGACAAAAAGATGCAATCACCGAAAACGAAATCGCCGGATACGAACTTTTCAAGAAGTATGATTGCGCAACCTGCCATGTAGGAGAAATCCTGGGAGGGAAATCTTATGAACTGATAGGTGTACAGCACGATTACTTTGCCGATCGACAGGCAGAAATGACTGAAGAAGACAACGGCCGCTTCAAACAGACTCAAATAGAACGTGACCGCCACCGCTTCAAAGTGCCCGGTCTGAGGAATATCGAACTGACCGCTCCATATTTCCACGACGGCAGCATGGCTACTATGGATGACGCAGTCCGTGCAATGGCTAAATACCAGTTGGGCATCGATTTGCCACAACAGGAAGTAGATAAGATTGTAGCCTTCCTCCGCACACTGACCGGAGAGTACAAAGGACAGCTATTAACGAATAAGAATATGGAAATCTAATCAGGAAAAAAGTCCTTTTTAGCCTGTTTCCGAACAGAGGCTCTATTTGCATCAAACGGAGGCTCTATTTGGGGTAAACAGAGGCTCTGTTTCACCTAAATAGAGCCTCTGTTTTTTTTGTATCCCGACAAAAACAACAATCCTTTTGGAGAGTTCAGTTATTTATTTTACTTTTGCCTATCACCAATAAATACTCTGAAAATATGACTCTGATAGACGGAAAAGCCATTTCCG
>OHKN01001167.1_pt1 | contig 10553 bp, 4 predicted proteins | sample 1568841 | NCBI WGS metagenome assembly OHKN01 (sample SAMEA3879579, study PRJEB24766) | human gut metagenome | biome: human-associated habitat; feature: feces | place: USA | collected 1985/1987
TGGAAGGTGTGCAACCCATTGTTGACGCACTGACAGAATACGAAGAAATCAATCAGAAATTCGGTTTGCCGGAGTATTATGAGGATCAGGATAAGATGGATGCTCTTTTTGCTCGCCAGGGTGAATTGCAAGATATCATTGATGCAACTGATGCATGGAATCTGGATAGCAAGTTGGAGCGTGCGATGGATGCTCTCCGTTGTCCGCCTGAAGATCAGCCGGTAGAAAATCTCTCCGGAGGTGAACGTCGCCGGGTAGCTCTTTGCCGTTTGTTGCTGCAGAAACCGGATGTGCTTTTGCTGGACGAACCTACCAACCACTTGGATGCAGAGTCTATCGACTGGTTGGAACAACATCTACAACAATATGAAGGTACGGTTATTGCTGTGACGCACGACCGTTACTTCCTCGATCACGTTGCCGGATGGATTCTTGAACTGGATCGTGGTGAAGGTATCCCCTGGAAAGGTAACTACTCTTCCTGGTTGGAACAAAAGACCAAACGTATGGAAATGGAAGAAAAGACCGCCAGCAAACGTCGTAAAACACTGGAACGTGAGTTGGAATGGGTACGCATGGCTCCGAAAGCCCGTCAGGCGAAAGGTAAGGCACGTCTTAACTCTTATGACAAATTGCTGAATGAGGACGTGAAGGAGAAAGAAGAGAAACTTGAAATCTTTATTCCGAATGGTCCCCGTCTGGGTAATAAGGTCATTGAAGCCAAACATGTGGCTAAAGCATACGGTGATAAATTGTTGTTTGACGATTTGAACTTTATGCTTCCTCCTAATGGTATTGTCGGTGTGATTGGTCCTAATGGTGCGGGAAAGACGACATTGTTCCGCCTGATTATGGGATTGGAAACAGTGGATAAAGGAGAATTTGAAGTAGGAGAGACTGTAAAGGTGGCGTATGTAGACCAGCAACACAGAGATATTGATCCGAATAAGAGCGTATATCAGGTAATTTCCGGTGGTAATGAGTTGATCCGCATGGGTGGACGTGACGTGAATGCGCGTGCATACCTTTCCCGTTTCAATTTCTCCGGAGGCGATCAGGAAAAACTCTGCGGTGTATTGTCCGGTGGTGAAAGAAACCGTTTACACTTGGCGATGGCTTTGAAAGAAGAAGGTAATGTACTGTTGCTCGATGAGCCTACCAATGATATCGACGTAAACACTCTGCGTGCTTTGGAAGAAGGTTTGGAAGATTTCGCCGGCTGTGCAGTAGTTATCTCGCACGACCGTTGGTTCCTCGACCGTATCTGTACACATATCCTTGCTTTTGAAGGAGACTCCAATGTATTCTACTTCGAAGGTTCATATTCAGAATATGAAGAAAACAAAATGAAACGTTTGGGAAATGAAGAACCAAAACGCGTTCGTTATAGAAAGTTAATGACTGACTAGTATAAAGTAATAGATTGAAGCATTTCTAATGCTTTCTGTTTCAAAATAAAAGGCTCTGCAAATATTGTGGAGCCTTTATCATTTTATAACAGGGGAAAACGTTTATCTCTCTTAAAAAATTGTAGTATAATCGTAATGTAGTTCTAAATATTATTAATTATATTTGTGCACAGTTTTTAAAAGCAAACAATTTATATTAACTAATCAACTACATTTATGTTAAAGAGAATGCGATCTTTTTTAGTAGCGGCGATGCTCATGGTCATTGCTACCGTTAGTGCGCAGGTTACCACTTCTAGTATGAGTGGTAAGGTTACAGCACAAGATGAACCTATCATTGGAGCGACTGTGGTTGCAATCCACGAGCCGTCAGGTACACGTTATGGTACAGTGACTAATATCAGTGGTCAATTTAATTTGCAAGGTATGCGTACCGGTGGTCCTTACAAAGTTGAAGTTTCTTATGTTGGTTATCAGACTGCTATTTATAAAGGTGTAAATTTATCGTTAGGAGAAGTATACACTTTAAATGTAGTTTTAAAGGAAAGTTCTGAATTATTGGATGAAGTTATAGTAACAGCACAGAAAACAGTAGAGAAGATGGGGACTGTAACGAATGTGAGTGAGCGTCAGTTAACGACATTGCCTACTATTAATCGTAGTATTACTGACTTTACTAAACTTTCTCCTTATGCGGGTGGCAGTAATTCTTTTGCCGGACGTGATGGACGTTATAATACAATAACTGTGGATGGTGCAGCTTTGAACAATAATTTTGGTTTGAGTACTAATAATTTGCCGGGTGGAGATGCGCAGCCTATTTCACTTGATGCAATTGATGAAATTAGCGTTAATGTTTCTCCTTATAGTGTTACGTATTCCAATTTTACGGGAGCTTCTATTAATGCTGTAACCAAGAGTGGTACAAACGAATTAAAGGGAACAGTTTATACATATCAGAAACCAAAGAATTTTATAGGAAAATCTATTAACGATGTTGACGTTCCTAATGTGGAAAGTTATAAATCCAGTTTGTATGGCTTTACATTAGGAGCTCCGATAATAAAAAATAAACTATTCTTTTTTGTAAATGGAGAATTAGAAAATAGTACTAGCCCTGGTATTTTGTGGACTCCTAGTCAAGAAAAAGATGGAAGTGGGGATAATCAAAATCATATTTCTAGAACTTGGATAAAGGATTTGAAGACAATAAGTGATTTTGTAAAGGATAAATATGGATATGATCCGGGAAGTTATGATAAATTTGATGATTTCGAGAGTAAAAATTGGAAGCTTATGGCTCGTTTGGATTGGAATATTAATAAAAGTCATAAACTGTCATTACGTTTTAACACAGTGAAATCAGAAAATGATGCTAGTATTAGTTCAACTTCTTCGGTAATCACTAAAGCTAATTCAAACCGTTATGGGGTTGATGCATTTGCATTTGGAAATTCCAACTATGGTTTTAGAAATATTGTAACGTCTCTTTCCGGTGAGTTGAATAGCAATTTTTCTTCTTCAGTACAAAACAAATTATTAGTGACTTATACCCATATCCGAGATTCTCGTACAACTAAGGGAGATGCGTTTCCAATGGTTGATATTTACAAGGACGGTAAGCAGTATATGACATTGGGTACAGAATTGTTTACTCCTTTTAATGATGTCGAGAATAATGTATTTAGTGTTACTGACAATGTAACTATTAATAAAGGAAACCATTTGATAACTGCCGGTGCAACATTTGAAAGACAGTATTTCATGAATTCATATTTACGTGCTCCTTATGGATATTATCGTTATGCTTCAATGGGCGATTTTATGACGGGAGAAAAACCGATGCTGTATGGCATTACTTATGGATATAATGGAAAAGACGCTCCGGGAGCTGAACTGACATTTGGTATGTTGGGAGCTTATGCACAAGATGAATATTCTATTACACCTAATTTAAAATTGACATATGGATTACGCTTTGATTTACCGTTATATTTTGATGATTTGTTAGGGAATGCGGCTATCAAAGAACAGTCATTTAATGGAACGAATGTTGACGTATCCGAATGGCCGAAAAGTAAATTGTTAATATCTCCTCGTTTAGGATTTAATTGGGATATAAAAGGTGACCGTTCTATTGTTTTGACTGGAGGTACAGGCTTGTTTACAGGGTTATTACCATTTGTATGGTTCACTAACCAACCGACAAATGCAGGTCAGATGCAAAATATGGTTGAATTTGAGACTTCGGAATTACCGGCAAACTTTGCTTTTAATCCAAATTATAAAGAAACTCTTACCCAAAATCCGGATATGTTTCCATCAACTCCGGGAAATGAGGTCCCCGGTGCTATAGCTTATGTGGATCCGAATTTTAAAATGCCTCAAGTTTGGCGTAGTAATGTAAATGCAGAGTTTCAGTTACCTTATGGATTTATGCTTTCTGTTGGTGCTATGTATACACGTGATATATATAATGTTGTTCAGAAGAATATGAACGAAAAGGCCCCTTCTGGAACCTATAATGAACAACCGGGACGTGTATATTGGACTAAGAATAATTACTATGACAATCCTAAGACGAAAACCGTTATACAGTTGACTAATGGGGATGAAAAAGGTTATCAATATTCTTTTAATGCAGTATTAACGAAGAAATTTGATTTTGGCTTTACAGGTTCATTTGGGTACACTTATACAATGGCTAAAGATATGACGGCAAATCCAGGTTCATCGGCGGCTTCAGTATGGCAGAATAATGTTGCAGTTAATTCATTGAATGATCCGGGTGTCTCTTATTCTTTATTTTCTACCCCGCATCGTTTGATAGCTAATGCTTCTTATGAAGTTGCTTATGCGAATATGAAAACGACTGTTTCTTTGTTCTATACAGGTTACCAACAAGGACGTTTTTCTTATACCTATTCTAATGATATGAACGGTGACGGAAACTATTCCGATTTGATGTATGTGCCTGCTTCTAAAGAAGAAATGACATTTGTGGATATTAAAGATAAACAAAATAATGTGACTTATTCGGCGGTAGACCAACAAGAAGATTTTTGGAACTATGTAAATAATGACTCTTATTTGAATGATCACAAGGGGCAGTATGTAGAACGTGCTTCTTCTTTAGAACCGTGGATTCACCGTTTTGACATGAAGATAGCACAGGATTTTTATGCTAAGATTGGTAGCCGTAAGTACGGTATTCAAGTAAGTCTTGATATGTTGAATATTGGTAACTTATTAAATTCGAAGTGGGGGGCTTATCGCTCTTGCGGTTTGCAGAGTTATGATAATGTAAGGTTGTTAAAAACAGCAAGTAAGGTAGGAGAACCTCTTACTTATCAGATGAATGCATCTTCTCGCGAGGTGTTCCAGAAAAATTCTAAATGGGATTATACTGCTTCTACAGGTAGTGCATGGCAGATGCAGTTAGGCGTTAAGTTTACATTCTAGAATATTTATATAAAAAGATGCTTCGTTCAATAAACGGAGCATCTTTTTTATTTCATCCTCATCACCACCGGATTATGATCGCTATAATTAAGATCCGGCGAGAAGTAATCCGTGCTATTCAGTTCCGGTGAATGGAGAATATAGTCGATTCTCAACAGATGCTTGAAGTACTTGAAAGTATACATATACCCATGCCCGCTCCTCTGAAAACCATCCTGCAACTTATCACCTTTTATAGTATGATAAACATACGAAGACGGCAGAGAGTTAAAGTCACCGCAGACTAGAGTAGGATAGGGGGAGGCGGCTATCAGTTGCTTGAGAAGATCAGCTTGTACGGCCCGTTTCCGGAAATTCTCGTGTAAGCCGTCGATAAGTCCCAGGGCAGCATGTTCCACTCTTTGGGAATCATCCGTACGAAGTCCCTTTTCCAGTTTGCGTTTATTCTGGCTTACTTCTGTTGTTTGGAGATGATTGTTGAACAGGCGGATGGTGCGACCATTGATTTCAATATCACATGCAAGACTGCAATTTTTCGAATCAGGATAGATGATAAGATGCTCCTCCTTGATAGGATAACGGCTGAAAACAGCCAGTTGCAACAGATTCTTCCCTTCGGGCGAAGAAGGAATATAGTGATACGGCCAATTAGAAAGAGCTGCGGATATACTATCGATGCCAAACTCATCGTTAATGCCAAATTCTTGAAAACAGAGAATATCTGCTTGCAGATTTCTCATGTAAGAAGCAATCTCCTTGCATGAGTAGCCGGTATGCTCGTGGTTAAAGGCATCGACGTTGTAAGTAGCAACCGTCAACACTCCCGGAGTATATACATTCATTTTAACCATCGGTGACGAAGCCGGACTGAAAAAAGGCGATTGTAATACACAGCTCATATACCCCCAATTGCTGAATATAGCAATCAGAGGGATGAAAACCCAGCACCGCCAACGAATCGTCCAGTAGATGACAGAAGCAAGATTAGCCAATAAAAGTATCGGCAGTATCAAACCGATGAAAGGCATAAATTTGAAACTATCCGGTGCGGCATTGCCTACGAAAGCACCCGCAATGGTAACTCCTGCCAAAATACTGGTCAGCACGATGGATATGTAATAAAACAGTCTGTAAAAGGCTTTCATTTAATCTAAATTATTTGCTGGTTATATCATGAGGGATTAAGCTCTCTACGAAGGAAGCAACCATTTATGAATCATTGCTTTCAACTTATCATCCGCTATTGGTTTAGCTATAAAATCATTGCACCCCGCTTCTTCAGCCGCTTTCCGGTCCTGTTCGTATGCAAAGGCACTTTGAGCAATAATAGGAACAGTGGCAGACAGTTCACGGATGATTTTTGTAGCTTCCAGTCCGTCCAGATTCGGCATCTTGATATCCATCAAGATAAGATCCGGTTTCACTTCATCGAACATCGTGACAGCTTCCATTCCGTCATGCGCACGTATAAGCTGATGGTCTTTACCTAGAATAGCCTTCAATAAGTCGAAATTGCTGTCCGTATCTTCGGCAACCAAAATACAGGCATGCCGTGTATTTGCAGAATTGTCAACACTCGAATCAGCAGTTTTTCCGGCAGATGCTATTCCAGCGATGTTTCCTTCACCATTCTCTTTCTTTGAAGAATCCACATTTGCAGGATTTGCAATCGTGTATGGCAAAGTAAATGTAAACGTCGTTCCCTTACCAAATTCGGAGCTGACGGAAATCTTGCCCCCGAGACGTTCAACGATAGACTTACAGATAGATAATCCCAACCCAGTGCCCTGTGCATGATTGTTCAGCTTTGCGAAACGCTCGAACACACGCCCCACTTTCTCCGGTTCAATTCCTGTTCCGGTATCCGTTACGTGGAATACAATCTGATTGTCCGCCAGTTTGTAACCATAACTGATGCTTCCTTCCTTCGTAAACTTGACAGCATTTCCAATCAGATTTGAAATCACCTGGAATACTCGATTCTTGTCCGTTTCAATCATCAGACTTTCGTCCGAGGATTCATAGACAAGGCTTACTCCCTGCGGAGTACGGAATATATGAGCATCGTGCACTTCCCGGCAGAGATTATGGAGACTAGCCGGTCCGAAGGAAAACTCGATGGTTCCCGATTCAATCTTCGAGAGGTCGAGAATCTCGTTGATAAGTTGCAGGAGACGTTCGTTGTTCGCGTTTACGATGTTATAATACGTCTTCCGTTCTTCCGCATCGTCGCTTTCGGCAATGAGATGCGAGAAACCTACGATAGCATTCAGCGGCGTACGTATTTCATGACTCATATTGGCGAGGAAGGCCGACTTCAGGCTATCAGACATTTCCGCTTTCTCTTTCGACGATTGAAGTTCCCGTTTTATCATTTCCAGCTCCGTGATGTCCCATTCGATGCTGACGATGATAGGCGAAGACAATTCGTCACCGTCCACCCGGATTTTCCGTTTGTCGAGGATAATCATGTTTCCGTTTCTGTCCTTTCCTTCAGCAGTCCAGTGCAGACCTTTTCCGGTGGTGGCCACCTGGATATCTTCTTGTCTCTTCTTTTCGGCTACGATAGGCGGGTAGAAATCGAAGTCATTCTTGCCGACAGGGTCGTTCTTATAAAGATCGCGGTTGTAGGCCTCCCGATTCCGGTAAATGTATCGGAAGTCGTTGTTGATTTCCTTCACTACAATCCCGGCAGGGAGATTGTTGATGGTTGTATCCATGATTTGGTTGAGCCGTTTGATTTGGGCTTCGTACCGAATCCTCTCGGAAATATCATGGGCAAACGACCAGTAACTTTCTTCTCCGGAATCATTGGTCACGTTGTACATCGTGCCTTCATAAGCCAATATACCTTTATTGATTTTAGATGGGTGATGAGCCACAAAGTTACTGCTGCCACCGTGTATGACATCTTTGCAACGTTCGTTCCAAGCCTCTTGTGTAGGCATATCTGCGGCGACATTGTAAATCTTTAATTGACTGATGTCTTCGTTTTCTGAAATACCATGATTGTACAGGAAACGACGGTTGGCAAAGATAATCGTGCCATCGGGCTTGGCGGCAAAGATACTTTCTTTGGCGTTGTTGATGGCATGAGTCAGTGTATTGATGTCATTTCTACGATGCTGTATGTCCGTGATGTTCTGGATATAGCCTTCGATATTGAAACTACCGTCGGAGCGTTGTTCACGCAGATAAGTCTGGATACGCATATAGAAGATTTCTCCGTTCAGGCGGACACGGTAGCTGATGCTTTCCATGTTGAGTTCTTTTTCGTTCACCCGACACCATTCCATAAAACTCTGACGGTCTTCTTCTACAATCAGTTCCACATATTTCTCAATGGCAAGGTTTTGCACATTTTCCTCGCACAAAACACCGGTATATCCAAGATAATGAAAAATATTCTGTTTCGTATTGTACGTCCATTGTCCTATCTGGGCTACCTTTTGGATAGCCCGCAGGGTGAGATTTGCCTGTTCCAACTGTCTTTTTACGTTGCTTCTTTGCGTGATGTCGCGATATTGGCAAAGCACCATACCGTCATAAGGGAACATGAGGCATTTGAAGTAAAAAGTTTCGCCTTTCAGCACCAACTTGAAGTTCTTGCTGATGCTTCTTTGTTCTTCGAGTACAATCTGGAAGATGGGCATCCCCCCCTCTCTCGTATATTCTGGTAAAAGCTCAAATATATTTTTTCCTAAAAGTATATCCTCTTGCAGAAACCATAGATCACAATGAGGCTCAATGTCTACGCAGACTCCGTGCCTGTCAACCAATAGCATTGTATCTGCCGTCAGTTTCAATATTCTTTGTGCGTTATTCGCATCATGTAATATTCTGTTCATGTCTGTTTTTTATTAGATGATAGAGACTAATGTCTTATAGTAAGGATAACAAAAGATAATAGCATTTGTTTTACTTTTCAGCGCGCTTTGCCTTTTCCCAGGCTCCGCTTCCTTTTTTCTTTTTCAGATAACGGATGCCTTTCAGCACATTGACATTCATAAATAGGAAATAGTAGGGGATAAAAAGCAACTTGTTTTTTATCTGTTTGGTGGATAGATAATATCCCCAATATCCCAACCCGTAAAAAAGAACCTGCATGGCAAGCAGCACTCCGTAGAATATCGCGGAACCACCTAACAGCAGAATCGCAATATTCAGCGGGAAGAGAGCAAACAACAGGAACGGAGTAATAGACCATCGCAATACCCGGTGAGACGTATATTGAAAGCTAAGTGTCCCGTAGCGGAAAGGATTCAGCAACGGACGAAGTCGCCAGATGGACTGCAATCCTCCCGCAGCGATGCGCACTTTCCGCTTTTCTTCTTCGCGCATATCTGCCGAACCGCTTTCGATGGCGTAAGCATTGGTGCAATAAGCAATGGTATAACCTTTCATGGTGATCCGGAGCGAAAGAATAAAATCATCGAGCAACGTATCCGGTTCCATTGCTTCGAATAGTTCACGACGCACGGCAAATAGTTCGCCTGCTGCTCCTACAGCAGAGTAGAGGCGGGCGTCAAGTGCTTTCAGTGTTGATTCGTATTTCCAGTAAATACCTTCCCCACCGGCAGCGGCTCCGTCTTTGGTCTGTACGGCGATCCGTTTTTCGCCGGCCACGCAGCCCACTTTCGGGTCTTGGAAAGCAAGTACGATTTCCTGTATTGCTTCCCGGTTTACCATAGTGTTAGCATCCGTAAAGACGACGAGCGGAGTGTCCACCAGCGTCATTCCACGTGTCATTGCGGCTGTCTTACCCTGTCGTAGGGGTTGGAAGTGTATGGTCGCTTTTCCCTGCCAACGGGTTTTCAGTCGTTCGTTCGTACCGTCGTTGCTTCCGTCTGTCACCCATACGATATGCAGTTTGTCCGCAGGGTAGTCCAGTTCAAGACTGTTCTCCATCTTTTCGTCTATAACATCTTCTTCATTGAATGCTGTAATGAAGAGAGTCACTTCCGGCAAACCAGCGTCCGATGCCGGCAACGAACGCTTCACAGGCTTCACGAAAAGTTCTTTCAACTTGACGAGAACGTAAAGCACGATTCCGTAGCCCAGATATGTGTAGAACACAATGAACAAGGCAAACCAGAAAATTATTTCAAGACAAAGAGTGATGATTTCGTTCATAGCTGTATTTATTTAGATATTTTCTTTCCTTTAAAATAATCACTATCTAATATAATATCAGAAATTTTTTCTCTATATATTATTCGTTTTTTTTCTCTTTCGGTGTTCAAAATGGAATCAGGGCAAAGTAAGCTATTTCCTACTCCTCTCCATTCAGAATGAATACCCCCCAAATCAAGAAGGGTTGGAAATAAATCAGCTTGCGTGATAACATAATCGCTTGTTTTGTCGATCTTTTGTGGAGAGTTTACAATATACAATGGGATTTGAAAAGAAACATTATCTTCTTCTTTGGATTTAAGCCAGTCATTTGAAATGGAATGGTCACTGGCTATTATAATTAGAGAATTGTGGTAAAGATGATTTTCTTTTAAGAAATTCAAATACTTACCTAAGTATTTATCCATATAATGCACATTAGATAGATAATTTTTTAATTCTTCTGAATATGTGTCAGGGAATGGAATGAGGTAGTCTTCAACTGCTTTGGTATATGGAGAATGCGTTGATGATGTGAGGATAAGTGAGAAAAAAGGTTGTTTGCTATTT
>OHKN01001169.1_pt1 | contig 10551 bp, 6 predicted proteins | sample 1568841 | NCBI WGS metagenome assembly OHKN01 (sample SAMEA3879579, study PRJEB24766) | human gut metagenome | biome: human-associated habitat; feature: feces | place: USA | collected 1985/1987
CTTTAATTAAAAGATAGATTGAAATGAAAAAGCAATTACGCAGTTCGTTTAGTACACAAGGCCGTCGGATGGCGGGAGCCCGTGCATTGTGGGCAGCCAACGGCATGAAGAAGAATCAGATGGGTAAACCCATTATCGCTATCGTCAATTCGTTCACACAGTTTGTCCCGGGGCATGTACACCTACATGAAATCGGTCAGCTGGTGAAGGCAGAGATTGAGAAGCTAGGATGCTTCGCTGCGGAATTCAATACAATAGCTATCGACGACGGTATAGCAATGGGACATGACGGTATGCTTTATTCGCTTCCTTCACGTGACATCATTGCAGACAGCGTAGAATATATGGTCAATGCGCACAAGGCAGATGCAATGGTATGCATCAGCAATTGCGATAAGATCACTCCCGGAATGTTGATGGCGGCTATGCGTCTGAATATCCCTGCCGTATTTGTATCGGGTGGTCCGATGGAAGCGGGAGAATGGAATGGCCAGCACCTGGATTTGATCGATGCGATGATTAAATCGGCCGACGAAAGTGTTAGCGATCAGGAAGTAGCGAATATCGAGCAAAATGCTTGTCCTACTTGCGGATGCTGCTCCGGTATGTTTACCGCCAACTCGATGAACTGCCTGAATGAAGCAATCGGACTGGCTCTTCCCGGCAACGGAACCATTGTAGCGACACACGAAAACCGTACGCAACTTTTCAAAGACGCTGCGGAACTGATCGTGAAAAATGCAAAATTATATTATGAAGAAGGAGACGAAAGTGTACTTCCCCGTAGCATCGCTACCCGTCAGGCTTTCCTGAACGCCATGACGCTGGATATAGCAATGGGGGGATCTACCAATACGGTTCTTCACTTGTTGGCTGTTGCTCACGAAGCAGAGGTAGACTTCAAGATGGATGATATCGACATGCTTTCCCGCAAGGCTCCTTGCCTCTGCAAGGTGGCTCCCAATACACAGAAATATCATATTCAGGATGTAAACCGTGCCGGTGGTATCATTGCCATTATGGACGAACTGGCAAAGGGCGGTTTGATAGATACATCCGTTCGCCGGGTAGACGGAATGTCACTGGCAGAAGCTATTAATGAATATTCAATCACCAGCCCGAATGTGAGCGAAAAAGCAATTAAGAAATATTCGAGCGCAGCCGGAAATAAATTCAATCTCGTACTTGGTTCACAAGGTATGTACTATAAGGAACTGGATAAGGACCGTGCAAACGGATGTATCCGTGACTTGGAACATGCTTACAGTAAAGACGGCGGACTGGCCGTATTGAAAGGCAATATTGCTCAAGACGGTTGTGTAGTAAAAACAGCAGGTGTAGACGAAAGTATCTGGAAGTTTACCGGACCTGCCAAAGTATTTGATTCGCAAGAAGCAGCTTGTGAAGGCATCCTCGGAGGTCGAGTCGTCAGTGGAGACGTCGTCGTCATCACGCACGAAGGTCCGAAGGGTGGTCCCGGTATGCAGGAAATGCTTTATCCTACCTCTTATATAAAATCCCGTCATCTCGGAAAAGAATGTGCTTTGATTACCGACGGACGTTTCAGCGGTGGAACTTCCGGATTGAGTATCGGACATATTTCTCCTGAAGCGGCAGCTGGAGGCAATATCGGAAAAATTGTAGACGGAGACATTATCGAAATCGATATTCCGGCCCGGAAGATTAACGTGCGACTGACGGATGAAGAACTGGCAGCCCGTCCGATGACTCCTGTCACTCGTGACCGTTATGTACCAAAGAGCCTGAAGGCGTATGCCAGCATGGTAAGCTCTGCCGATAAGGGAGCAGTGAGAATTATATAATATAGTTGGTGATAGTTGATAGGTAATAGTTAGCTGCGCAGCACTTAGCGCAATGATTGTAAACCATTCATTTTCAACTGTCATTTCTCAACTATCATTTATCATTTATCAACTATCAACTAATATGAAAGATTTAATAACAGGTGCAGAGGCTTTGATGCGCTCCTTGGAACATCAGGGAGTGACTACCATCTTTGGTTACCCCGGTGGCTCTATTATGCCGGTATTCGATGCCTTGTACGATCATCAAAATATATTGAACCATATCTTGGTTCGTCACGAACAGGGAGCTGCCCATGCCGCACAAGGTTATGCCCGTGTATCGGGTGATGTAGGTGTTTGCCTGGTGACGAGCGGTCCCGGAGCAACCAATACGGTAACAGGCATTGCAGATGCGATGATCGATAGTACGCCTATCGTGGTGATTGCCGGACAGGTAGGAACAGGCTTTCTTGGGACGGATGCTTTTCAGGAAGTTGACTTGGTAGGTATCACCCAGCCAATCACTAAATGGAGTTATCAGATTCGCCGTGCGGAAGATGTAGCCTGGGCGGTAGCACGTGCGTTTTACATTGCTCGTAGTGGTCGTCCGGGGCCGGTGGTACTGGACTTTGCCAAAAATGCGCAAGTAGAGAAAACGAAATACGAACCGACGAAAGTCGATTTTATCCGTAGCTATGTTCCTGTTCCCGATATGGACGAGGAGTCTGTACAGGCTGCTGCCGAACTGATTAATAACGCTGAACGTCCGCTTGTATTGGTTGGACAAGGTGTTGAACTGGGAAATGCACAGAGCGAATTGCGCGAGTTTATCGAAAAAGCGGATATGCCTGCGGGTTGTACGCTGCTCGGGCTTTCGGCTTTGCCGACAGAACATCCGTTGAATAAAGGTATGTTGGGTATGCACGGCAATCTGGGACCGAATATCAATACCAATAAATGCGATGTGCTGATTGCTGTCGGTATGCGTTTTGACGACCGTGTGACCGGTAATTTGGCTACTTATGCCAAACAGGCAAAAGTGATTCATTTTGATATCGATCCTGCGGAAGTTAATAAGAATGTAAAGGTAGATGTAGCTGTATTGGGAGATTGCAAGGAAACACTGGCTTCTGTGACGAAACTCCTGAAAAAGAACACTCATACCGAATGGATTGATAGCTTCAAAGAATATGAGAAAGTAGAGGAGGAAAAAGTAATCCGTCCTGAACTTCATCCTGCCACAAACTCTTTGAGCATGGGGGAAGTGGTACGTGCGGTAAGTGACGCTACTCACCATGAAGCTGTTTTGGTAACAGATGTAGGTCAAAATCAGATGATATCTGCACGTTACTTTAAATATACGAAAGAACGCAGTATCATTACTTCCGGAGGACTTGGAACAATGGGCTTCGGGCTTCCCGCAGCTATCGGGGCAACTTTCGGAGCACCGGAACGTACCGTATGCGTATTTATGGGAGATGGCGGACTGCAAATGAATATTCAGGAACTGGGTACGATTATGGAGCAGAAGGCTCCGGTGAAGATTATCTGCCTGAACAATAATTACCTCGGAAACGTACGTCAGTGGCAAGCTATGTTTTTCAACCGTCGCTATTCGTTTACCCCGATGTTGAATCCGGATTATATGAAAGTGGCCTCGGCTTATGATATTCCTTCCAAGCGTGTTTTCACTCGTGAAGAACTGAAGGAAGCTATTACTGAAATGCTGGCAACGGACGGACCGTTCCTGCTCGAAGCTTGCGTGGTGGAAGAAGGCAATGTTTTGCCGATGACTCCTCCGGGTGGTTCGGTAAACCAGATGTTGCTGGAGTGCTAGGAGAAGTTGAGAGTTGAGAATGGAGAGTTGAGAGTTCGCATTTAAAAAATTAGAGTTATGAGTGATAAAACGTTATATACAATCATTGTTCATTCGGAGAATATAGCCGGGTTGCTGAATCAGGTAACTGCTGTATTTACCCGTCGGCAAATAAATATTGAGAGTCTGAATGTATCTGCTTCTTCTATTAAAGGTGTACATAAGTATACAATAACAGCCTGGACTGATAAGGACATCATTGAGAAGGTAGTGAAACAGATCGAAAAGAAGATCGACGTGATTCAGGCACATTATTTCACAGAGGATGAGATTTATTTCCACGAGATTGCATTATATAAGGTGTCTACTCCTGCTTTTCAGGAGAATCCGGAAGCATCCAAGCTGATTCGTAGATACAATGCACGTATAGTGGAAGTCAATCCGGTATTTTCTATTGTCGAGAAAAATGGAATGAGCGAAGATATAACTTCGCTCTATGGTGAACTGAAGGCTTTGAATTGTGTTTTGCAGTTTGTTCGTTCGGGACGTGTAGCGATTACTACCAGCTGCTTTGAACGGGTGAATGAGTTTCTCGATGGACGGGAAGCTATGTATAACCAAAGTAAAAACCAATAAGAATAATGAGTGAAGAAAATAGAATAGGGACTTATCAGTTTGTGGCAGAACCGTTCCATGTTGACTTCAACGGACGTTTGACCATGGGGGTACTGGGAAATCATCTGCTGAATTGTGCAGGTTTTCACGCCAATGACCGTGGTTTTGGTATTGCAACGCTGAATGAGGACAATTATACATGGGTGCTTTCACGTCTGGCTATTGAGTTGGATGAAATGCCTTATCAGTATGAGAATTTCTCGGTTCAGACGTGGGTGGAAAATGTCTACCGTTTGTTTACGGACCGTAATTTTGCTATCCTCGATAAGGATGGAAAGAAGATTGGCTACGCACGTTCCGTATGGGCAATGATTAATCTTAATACCCGCAAGCCTGCCGACTTGTTGACTTTGCATGGGGGAAGTATCGTAGACTATGTCTGTGATGAGCCTTGCCCGATTGAAAAGCCTTCACGCATCAAAGTGACAAGCGATCAGCCGATAGCTACCCTGACGGCAAAATACAGTGATATAGATATCAACGGTCATGTAAACAGCATCCGTTACATCGAGCATATCCTTGATTTGTTCCCGATTGAATTGTATAAGACCAAACGTATCCGTCGTTTTGAAATGGCGTATGTGGCGGAAAGCTATTTTGGTGATGAACTCTCTTTCTTCTGCGATGAAGTGAACGCAAACGAGTTTCACGTAGAAGTGAAGAAGAATGGCAATGAAGTTGTTTGCCGCTCGAAAGTGATATTTGAATAAATGTGAGAATATAAAATCAATTAATAACACAGATGGCGTAAGTCATCAAAAACTAAAAACAAAAAGAAAATGGCACAGTTGAATTTTGGAGGTACTACTGAAACTGTAGTAATCCGTGACGAATTTCCATTGGAAAAAGCTCGTGAAGTATTGAAAAATGAAACAATCGCTGTAATCGGTTATGGCGTACAGGGTCCTGGACAGGCACTGAACTTGCGTGATAACGGTTTCAATGTAATCGTTGGTCAACGTGAAGGAAAAACATACGATAAGGCAGTAGCAGACGGATGGGTTCCGGGTGAAACTTTGTTCGGTATCGAAGAAGCTTGTGAGAAAGGTACTATTGTAATGTGTCTGTTGTCTGACGCAGCAGTAATGTCAGTATGGCCTACTATCAAGCCTTACCTGACTGCCGGAAAAGCTCTTTATTTCTCACACGGTTTTGCTATCACTTGGAACGACCGTACAGGTGTAGTTCCTCCTGCTGATATCGACGTTATCATGGTTGCTCCTAAAGGTTCGGGTACATCTTTGCGTACTATGTTCCTCGAAGGACGCGGCTTGAACTCTTCTTATGCTATCTATCAGGATGCTACAGGCAAGGCTTACGAAAGAACCATCGCACTGGGTATTGGTATCGGTTCCGGTTATCTGTTCGAAACAACTTTCCAACGTGAGGCTACTTCTGACCTGACAGGTGAACGTGGTTCATTGATGGGGGCTATCCAAGGTTTGTTGCTGGCACAGTACGAAGTATTGCGTGAAAACGGTCATAGTCCTTCTGAAGCATTCAATGAAACAGTGGAAGAACTGACACAGTCATTGATGCCGTTATTCGCAAAGAACGGTATGGACTGGATGTACGCTAACTGCTCTACTACTGCTCAACGTGGTGCTCTCGATTGGATGGGCCCATTCCACGATGCTATCAAACCGGTAGTTGAAAAGTTGTATAATAGCGTGAAGACTGGTAACGAAGCACAGATTTCTATTGATAGTAATTCACAACCTGATTATCGTGAAAAGTTAAACGAGGAGCTCCGTCAATTACGCGAAAGCGAAATGTGGCAGACTGCTGTAACTGTTCGTAAACTTCGTCCGGAGAATAATTAATTAGACCAGATTATACAAGTTTTAAAAGAAGGAGAGAGCTTTTTGCTTTCTCCTTCTTTTATTAATAAGATATTTAAAAATGGGTAGGTGAAGCTTGCAGAAACTTTTTTTTGAAAAATATATCAATAATGTGATTAAAATATGCAAGTTTATGTTTATATTTGCACTATCAAATAAAATGAACGAGAAGTATGATGTGTTTTAACTTACCCCAAAGAATGATTAACATTGCTAAATTAGCATGTGTTATCAGTGTTGTTTCTGTTGCTTTCTCAAGCTGTTTACAGAAAGATGTATATGATCCTGCTAATTCAGGAGATAAAGAAGAAGTTACTTTAGATAACTATTTCGACTTTGCCACTACTAAAAATATTCAATTGAATATTGATTATGGAAAGGAATGTCCTAGGGCTTATTTTGAAGTTTATGCTGAAAATCCGCTTTCTTATGTGGCAGAAGGCGGTCAGATTATAAAGAAAGCAGGGGTGTCACACATTGCAACCGGATTTACAGATATACAAGGACGTTATATCAAACCGGCTTCTTTCCCGACAGCAGTTTCAGAAGTTTATATTTATTCTCCGGATTTTGGTGTGCCGACTTTGTATAAAACTAAAGTTGTCGGTTCGGATGTCAGCGCAAAAATAACCTTCGAGAATGTTCTTGATGTTACTCCTGTGGATTCATCAACGAGAAGTGCACAAACAAGGGCTGCGGTGAAATTTATTACAGATGTAATCCCGAACGTATTAGGAACTTGGAATGCAAATTCAGGTAAGCCTGACTATTTGGATGCTTCTAAGAAGATCAACGTGGATGCAACTCTCAAGAGTTATATAACGACATATTTTCCGGAAGGAAAGAATAACGTAGGACCTTTAGTTACTGATAATGCTGATATTCTGATAAAAGAAGATGCAAATGTCGTTATTAACTATTTTGGGGGAGACACAGGAGCGAAAAGTGTATTTGCTTATTATTGCTATCCGAAAGATGCTTCTACTGATGAAATAAGGAAGGCAACAAAGCATGCATGTGTCATATTTCCTAACGCACATGGAAATAGTTTAGGTTATTATAGTGGGGTTGCAGTTAATTTAAAATATATAAATGAGACTGGTAATTTCCCTCAAAAGGACCCGGAACGTATTCCGGCAAATACAAAGATTGGTTTCTTGATATGGAATAATGGCTGGGTAAATGCCAAGGCTAATGGGAATATGTTCTACTCAACCAAATCTTTGAATAGTGACAAAATTTCTCACACTGCAATTTTTGCAGCAAAAAATAAAGCAGGTGATAGAGTGAATGTTATCACTATGGAAGACTGGAAAAACGGTGAAAATGACTATAATGATGTTGCTTTCGTTATCTCTTCTAATCCTATTGCTGCTATTGAAGTTCCGGATGTTCCTAATCCGGGTGATCGACAAGGAACAGAAATGTATTCTGGAGTGCTTGGCTTTGAAGATAACTGGCCGGAACAAGGAGATTATGACTTGAATGATGTAGTCATGAAATATCAGTCAAGCGTTGATTATAATATAGATAATAAGGTTCTTAATATTATTGATAAGTTCACCTTGGCTTGGACGGGAGCTAATTATAAGAACTCGTTTGCTTATGAAGTTCCTTTCGATTTGAGTAAAGCTTCTAAAGTAACGGTTAATGGTAGTGAAGCTTCTTCCTATTCAGGTAATGTGATAACATTATTCAAGGATGCTAAAGCTGAATTGGGAGTATCCAATGTGAATGCGGAGGATATGATTAATCAGAATATTCAAGAGAAGACATATACGGTATCCATACAATTTAATAATCCTACTCTTGATAAATCAGTGGTGGTAGCTCCTTATAATCCTTTTATAAAAGTATTCAACTCTGCCACAGAAGTCCATCTGACAGATCATAAGCCGACGACTGGTGCGAATAATCGTTTCCCTTCCGGAGCTGATATTTCTCGTGGTGATGTAGATGGTACCTATTTCATTTGCAAAGATGGTTTTCCGTTTGCAATTCATGTAGATGCTCGTTTGGATGCTTCTATTTTGAATTTAGATCTTAAAAAGGAGAATCAGCGCATTGATAAAACATATCCTAAATTTGCAGAATGGGCAAAAACGCGCGATCCGCAAATAAAATGGTGGAAATAGTTGGAGTGCATTAGAATAATCGACTATCTTTGAGGATGAAAAATTAAGAATAGTACTGATGTAAAATATTGTTTGTTTTGTTTGTGTTAAAAAAAGTGTGGTTTCGGGAGAAAGTGTGCTTTGTTAAAAGGAGGATTAAGTATTTAATCCTCCTTTTTAATGAATAACATCAATCTTTTATAGAAAGGATGTTTGGTAAGGGTGGAGGCATCTCCTAATATAACAAGCTTCATTCGTGCCCTTGTAATCGCTACATTCATTCTTCGCAAATCATTCAGGAATCCAATCTGTCCATCCTCGTTGGCACGTACAAGACTGATGAAAATAACGTCTCGCTCCTGTCCCTGAAAGCCGTCTACCGTATTTACGGTGATGAGGCTGCGGAAAGGGCGTAAAAAGCTGCTTCCTTTTATTTTTCCTCTCAAATATTGCACTTGTGCCTTGTATGGCGAAATCAGACCGAAATCAATTCTTTCATCCAGTATTCGCTTTTTGCCGATACGTTCGATGTAAGTTTCCAGTTCTTGCAGTAATAGGTTAGCTTCCTGCTTATTGATGCGTCCGAAACTTTCGCCTACAAAGTCTTCGTGAAAGTCCATCTCTGAAGTATCGATCCAGTTCATGGGAGTGTCGAAATCAAGAATCCCCCGATAGCGTACTTCCGGAGCAGCTTCCAGTTCTCCATGATAAAACCAGTCGGAGGGAAACTGCATGATGGCTTCATGCATTCTGTACTGTACTTTTAGTAAAGAAACCGCAGAAGGTTTTTGCTGAACGACTTTTTCCATTAATGTATGATCCAATCCTCCACGGGAGGCTTCTATACATTTGATAGTCGGCGGAAGTTGACAATGATCTCCTGCAAGGATGACCCGGTCTGCTTTGCGGATAGCGATCCAGCAGGCAGCTTCGAGGGCTTGTGCAGCTTCGTCAATGAATAAAGTCGAAAAACGACGTCCGTTGAGCAGGCGGTGGTTGCTGCTGACTAGGGTAGAAGCAATCACGCGGGCACTGTCGAAAAGATCGGCATTGATTTGTATTTCCAACTCCGTGGCGCGGTCGCGGAGACGACTCATGCGATTACGCATTCCTTCCCGTTCAGAATAACTACCCCGGCGCATCCGGCTACCCATTTCGCGGATAGATTTACGGATTCCCCAAAGCTCCGGATAGGCAGGATGACTTTCGAACCGGCGTTCGTAGGTGGATGAAAGCATTTTGTCGTTGACTCGGGTTGGATTTCCAATGCGGAGCACGGGTACTCCCCGGTCTACCAGTTTCTCACAAATCCAGTCGACAGCCGTGTTGCTTTGCGCACAAACAAGCACTTGTGGTTCCCGGTGCAATGTTTCGTAAATCGCTTCGACAAGAGTCGTTGTCTTTCCGGTTCCCGGAGGACCGTGAACAATAGATACATCACGCGTACATAGCACCTTGTTGACTGCTGTTTCCTGTGTACTGTTCAGCCATGGGAAGCGGACAGGATATAATTCGCGGAATCCCGGCTTTTGGGTACCCAACAAAATGTCGCGCAGTTCCGCCAGGCGGTTGTCTTTGGCGCGTATCGTGTCTTCCAGTGCCTCGAACATGGCCCGGTACGATGTTTCGTCAAAATAAAGTTGTACTCCCAGTATACCGTCAGTTTGCAGTTCCGCTAAAGCTCCCGCTCCGGGAAGTACAACTACCATTTTATTATCCTGTACATAACTGATCACGGCAGAAAAGTTGAAATAACGGATCTGCCTATCAGCCGAAATCCTAAAAAAACAAACAGGACATCCGTATTCAAAGCTATGTTCAGTCTCTTCCGTCTCTGTACGCGTTACTTCGACTGTCAGCTGGTTGAGTGAATTATACCGATCGGCCCCCAGCTTCACCGGAAACCAACACACTCCCTGCTGGATTCGCTTCGGAATACCGGCCTCACGGGTCTGCTGACGATACAACTCTTTTTCATATTCGTATTCTTTTTGCAGCATGGCCGATTGTTGTTGTAAATCCTGCATCGGAGAAAGTAATTTATCCATAGTGATTTATTTAAACAGAGGATTGAAGATAGGCCTCCCACTCAGTAATCACCGGCAAAGGTAAAGGAATATTGCCGAATTAATTCAGTTTTTTTTAATATAAATTGTATCCCAAACCTAAAAATTAAATCGTATATTCGCACGTTCAAAAAAATGAGTGTGCAAATTATTAAATGGATCATATTATTATTCGTAACAGGTAACTGTTTGTCAGAGACCTGTAAAGCCAACGATGCCTCCAAGGTATGTCTT
>OHKN01001170.1_pt1 | contig 10550 bp, 9 predicted proteins | sample 1568841 | NCBI WGS metagenome assembly OHKN01 (sample SAMEA3879579, study PRJEB24766) | human gut metagenome | biome: human-associated habitat; feature: feces | place: USA | collected 1985/1987
ATGCGCACGGCGAGGTCAACACCTTCCGGCGGCGCGGCACCGTCACGGCCTCCGCCAGCCTGCTCAATGCGGAAACCGCCGGCCTGACGGTTTCGGGATCGATCCATTATGTGAAGGAGCTTCAGCTCGTGACGAACGAGGGCGGGGTGAGTCCGGCGACGAACTGCACGACGAAGCTGAGCGTGGGCGCCGGCCTCAACCGCCTGGAGCTTTTCAAGCACGCGTTCACGCCTTCCGAAGCGGCCGAGATGGCCCGCCGCGACGATCAGTTCGCCGGCCGGCTTCAGCACTTCCTCGGCAATCTCAAGCCGGGCTCGAACGTGATCGTGAGGCGCGGCCTGAAGCCCGAAGTCCTCAGCACGGTGCAAAATGAGCTTATTGCAGCCCGTCAGGGCGCGTCCGCCGACCGCAAGTCGGCGATTGCAAGAGTGAACGAACTGCTCGGCCGCGTCGACAGCTATCGTCCGGAAAGACTTACGGTCGTGGACAATGAGGCGTCGAAGCTCAGCCGGACGCACTCGCCGGGCATTGCCTTCATGCAGGCCCTGTCGCGCTCAACCTACAACGTAACGAACATCGGCGGCTCGCTCGAGATCAAGCTCGACTGAGCCCGGCATAAGGAATGACGAACATGGACATCATCATCGAAGCAATCGAACAGGCAGGCTTCAGCCCGCTCACGCCGAATGAGGAGGATGCCGGCGCCTTCGAGGCCGAAGGCCTTCGATTCGGCTGGGAGGCAAAGGACGGCGAGGCCGTCTTCTACACGAGCCTCGGCGTGCTGCCGCAGCATCCGTCAACCGAGCTCTGCGAGCGCCTGCTCGAGGCCGACTGCCTCGGCATCGGCACGGGTGGCGGACACATCGGGCTTTACGGACCGACCCGAACGCTTCTTTACTCCTTCAGGACGCGCGTCGACGGCGTGGACGTGCCGCGCCTTGCCGACATGCTCGCGGATTTTGTCGGCCGCGCGCCGGCCTTCATCAGGGAGACGACGGAATTCAGCGCCGCTCAGTCCGACGAGGGCGCAACGCCTTTCTCGGGCGCGATGCTTTGGGTTTGACGTCCGCGGCCATTCGCCTTTCGGCCCGCAGGAGGCGGAGCTTTCATGCGGGCGGGCCGGATAATGTGCGGCTCGTGCGTGCAATTTCTTTTGCATGCCAACGGGTTCGGTAGGGCGTTGCCTAAGGTAAAATAGCCCAAATGGGTTCTTTCGATCCATGTCATTTGAATTGATCGCCTGCGGCCTTGCGGGCGCACGATATCATGAGGCCACTCTCCCTACGCACCAAACTCGTCTGCACGCTCGCGGTCATCGTTTCGATTGCCGCGTGTCCGCTGATTTATTTCGGCTATGTCGACACGCTCGAGCGCACGGTGTCGGCCGCAAAGGACAAGTTCGAGAAGAACAATCAGATTCTCGAGGAGCAGCTCAGCCTGTCGTACCTTGACGGTCAGACGCTGGTGACGGAAAAGGCCGCCATCGAGAAGGACGACATCATCAAGCAGCTCGATGCGATCGAGCATACGATTCTCTCAAGCGAGTTCGGCGATCTGCACAACACGCTGAAGTTCACGGCGGACGCCTGGGGCACGCATACGGCGATCGTGAGCGAATGGGGAGAGTATCTGTACCTTTCGCCGCTCGCAACCCGCATGATCCGCCAGAACGTCTCCGACTATCTCGGCGTTCCCTTCAGATCGTATTTGAGGAGCGAGGGCAGCAACTTCTATCGCGACTACTTCACCTTCATCCGCATCGACGTCAATGACCGGAAGAAGGTGCCCTTCATGATCGCGGTGCGCAAGATTACGGGCTACACGGTCCTCATCATGCAGAACCTCGACTATCTCGAGGAGCTGCAGCCCAAGCACATGCAGCTGCTGGAAGGACATCTTCGCGACACGGTGCGCGCGCTTGAGATCGGTCCGAGGACAAATTTCAGCGTCGTGGCCAGCGACGGCCGCGTCGTGGTGAGCAAGGGACCAGACGGAGAGACGCTCGGCAAGGCTGTTGGGAAGGACCTGCTCGACAGCGTTCGCCGAGAGGGCCGCATCAAGGATTCGGGTCTTCTGCAGGGCGAGGAGAAGCTTTATTCGCTCGCCTACTTCAGGCCGCTCGACTGGACCATCATCTCCAGCGTGCCGATGAACGAAATCAGCCGTCCCGCCGAAGCCTACGCGCAGAAGCTGATCGGCATGGTGATCGGCCTATCCTGGGTGGTCGCGCTTCTTGGCCTTCTGATGGTGAGCTGGTTCCTGCGCCCTCTCAACAAGGTTTCGAACACCGCCCGCAGGCTCGAGGCCTTCGATTTTCTTCAGGACAATACGGCCGAGCGCCTGCGCGAGCTGATTTCGCATCTTCCGCAGCATCAGCGCGATGAAATCGGCCATGTATCCCGTGCCTTCGCAAGCATGGTGATGGCGCTTGAGAAGAACATCAAGGAGCTCAAGGAGTCCGTCGCACGCCAGCACAACATCGAGGGCGGACTGAATGCGGCGCATGAAATTCAGCTCGGCATGCTGCCCGACGCCTCGAACGGTTTCCGCGCCAACGGCATGGAGGCGGCCGCCGTCATGAACGCGGCCAAGGAGGTCGGCGGCGACTTCTACGACGTCTTCGAGCTGCCCGACGATCGCGAGGTGCTCATCCTCGGCGACGTGTCCGGCAAGGGCGTCTCCGCGGCGCTCTTCATGTGCGTGACGCTCACGCTCATCCGCAACGCAATCAGCGACGGCCTTATGCCGGCGCAGGCGGTCAAGAAGGTGAACGACCAGCTGGCCGCCAACAATCCCAACATGATGTTCGTGACGCTCTGGGTCGGCATTCTCGACCGACGCACGGGGCGTCTCGTCTATGCCAACGGCGGCCACTGCTCGCCGGCCATTCTGCCCGCTTCGCCGGATAAGCCCGTCAGGTGGGTTCGCGACATCAGCGGCCCGCTAGTGGGCGCCTTCGACATCGCGGACTTCAACGAGCTTGAAACGACGCTCGAACCCGGCGATGTCTGCTTCGTCTACAGCGACGGCGTTTCCGAAGCCATGGACGAAGAGAAGCATCTCTTCGGCGAGGAAGGCATGATCAAGGTTTTTGAAAGCTGTCACGGCGTGCCCCCGCAGGGCGTCATCGACGCCATGATGGCCGGCATTGAAGCGCATCGCGGCAAGGCCGAGCAGTCGGACGACATCACCATGCTGGTTTTTGAATATCTGTCCGGCGCCGAAGGCGCGGATGACGGGGAGGCTCACTGATGCAGCGGCGCACTCTCATGAATCTCATGGCGCTCGGCGTTCTGCTTGCCAAGGCGCCGTTTGCCGCGGCCGAGGGCGACGATGCCATCAGGATCGCCAGGCCCTTCAACGTGTCGATGCTCACGGGCGGCGACTACGACCGATACCGTCAGATCCTTCTTGCCTTTGCGCAGGGCCTCGGTAGGCTTGAAATGATCGAGGCCGCGCCCGCAGGGCTCTCGCCCGAGCGAAAGGACACGGCGGATGTCTGGAAGGCTCTCGCGGAGAATGCCGGGGGACGCTATCTTCGCTTCCTGCCCGACGGCCACTACAGCTACGACTTCACGCCGGAAAAGCGCCCTGAGGTTCTCCGGTCGATGGTCAGCCGAATCCGCGAGCGCAAGGATGTGGACGTCATTCTTGTTTTCGGCACCGAGCCCACGCTCGACATCGCCGAGGCCGTGAAGGACATTCCGATCATGTCGCTCAGCACGACCGATCCCGTCAATTCGGGCGTCGTCGCGGACGAGGAGGATTCGGGCCAGGACAACCTTCACGTGCTCGTTACGAAGGACTTCTTCTTCCGGCAGGTTGAAAATCTCTACGCCATTCATCCCTTCAAGGACATAGGCTTCATCGTGGCCGAGCAGCGTGCGGGCCGAACCGGCCTGGGAGACGTGCGCGCGGCCTGCGTTAAGCTCGGCGTGACGCTCCATGACGCCACCTATGTCGAAAAGGAGGTTCCGGAGGATTCGGAGCGATTCCCGGAATTCAAGGAGGCTCTGGTGAAGCTTCTCGACGAAGGCGTCGAGGCGGTGCTCTTTCCCTGGTTCCCGTGTTCGGACAAACAGTTCGAGGAGGTGCTGTCTCTCCTTGTCAAGCGCGGCGTATGGGGTTATTCGCTCGACGGCCCGCGCTTCGTCTCGCGCGGCATCATGCTGGGCGCCGGTCAGGAAAACTTTGAGAGCTACGGGCTCTTCGAGGCCGACGTGCTTCGCCGCATCATTGTCGACAACGAACTCCCGCGCGGCATCTCGCAGGTGTTCGTTCAGCAGAACCGTCTCTCGATCAATCTGCGCACGGCCATGCAGATCGGCTGGCAGGTTCCCTTCGAGGTTCTGGTGTCCGCCGAAGAGGTCTATACGACGCAGAGCTGACCGTCTGGTATCTAAACGCAAATGCCGGCCCGAAGGCCGGCATTTCTTTTGTGCCCTGCGGCATCAGACGCGGATGCGCGCCACGGGCTGAACCGTGATGTCGGGCGTCACTTCCTGATAGGCCATGACGGGCAGTTCGTAGAACTTGGGCTCGATCAGGCGGCGGACGTAGCGGCGGATGTCCATGCTGACCATGAGGACGGGCTTCTGCGTGCTGTTGCGGAAGCGGCCGGCTGCGCGCTCGACGGCGTCGAGAATGCGCTGCGAGCTGCCCGGATCTAGCGATAGGAACGCACCGGCCGACGTCTGGCGGATGGCCTTGCGGATCGTTTCCTCGACCTGAGGCTCCATCAGAATGACGGGGAGCATGTTCTGGCCCTTGGAGTACATGAAGCTGATCTGGCGCTTCAGGGAGCCGCGCACGTATTCGGTGAGCATCACGACGTCCTTTTCCTTGGGCGCCCATTCGATCAGGGCCTGCAGAATCGTGCGGAGGTCGCGAATGGAAATATGCTCCTGCACGAGGCGCTGGAAGATGTCCGCAATGCGCTGCACGGGCAGAAGGCGCGTGACTTCGCGCACGAGGTCGGGTGCGCGCTCCTCCATGCGGTCGAGCAGGTACTTCGTCTCCTGCATGCCGATGAAGGTTTCGGCGTGGCGGGTGAGAAGCAGCGACAGATGGTAGGCCAGAATGCGCGCATGGTCCATGCAGGAGATGCCGGCCTGGGTGAGGCGCGCAACGTCTTCCTTGGGCACCCAGATCGGATCGACGTTCGGAAGGAAGGGATTGCCTTCGATGAACTTGATGCCCAGAAGATTGAGGTTTGCCTTGCTTTCGCGCACGATGACGTAGCCCTTGACGAGCTGGCCGTGGGCGATCGGAATTTCGTTGAGGTTGAGGCTGTACGAGAAGGATGTCAGGTTCGGGTTCGGGCGGATGTTGATGCCCGGGAACGGGACGCCGAGGTCGAAGTAGAGCGCGTGGCGCAGCTCGACGAGCTCGGCGTTGAGCGTGTCGTAGTCCATGCTCTCGCTGATGTCGGGCGAGATGTCGAGAATGATCGGCACGGTGGGCGAGAATTCGTCGCCGCCCGAGACCGCCTTCTTGCGCTGCTGGGAACCGACGGGCGCAAGGGTTTTCTTGAGCTCGCCCTCCTTGTCGGGTTCGGCGGGCGCATTCTTGAGCTTGGCGAGCACCATGCCGAAGCCGTAGACGGCAAAGGCCATCGTGAAGAGCTGCGGCTTGGGGAAGCCCGGAATCAGGGCGAGAAGGAAGATGAGGCCGCCCGCCATCTGCATGGCGCGGGGCTGGTCGAAGAACTGGCGGCCGACCTGGGCGCCGACGTCTTCGGCGGTGTCGCCCGAACGGGTGATCAGAATGCCGGCGGAAATGGAGACGAGGAGCGACGGGATCTGGCTCACGAGGCCGTCGCCGATCGTGAGAACGCCGTAGAGCTGCAGGGCGTCGCCCGCGGCCATGCCGTTCTGCGTCACGCCGATGATGGTGCCGCCGATAATGTTGATGACCGTCACGACCATGCCGGCGATGGAGTCGCCCTTGACGAACTTCATCGCGCCGTCCATGGCGCCGTACATCTTGCTTTCCATCTGGACGTTGTTGCGGCGGCGCTGTGCTTCGTCCATGTCGATGACGCCCGCGCGGAGGTCTGCGTCGATGGACATCTGCTTGCCGGGCATGGCGTCGAGGGTGAAGCGTGCGCCGACTTCGGCCACGCGCTCGGCGCCCTTGGCGATCACGAGGAACTGGACGACCGTCAGAATCAGGAAGACCACGGCGCCGACGACGAAGTTGCTGCCCGTGGCGAATTCGCCGAACGTGTAGATGATTTCACCGGCGTCGGCCTGAAGCAGAATCAGTCGGGTCGTCGTGATGTTGAGGCCCACGCGAAAGAGCGTGGTGAAGAGCAGCATCGTTGGGAAGACCGAAAACTGAAGCGGCGACTTCACGTACATCGACATCATCAGCATCAGGAACGAAATGGTGAGGTTCGCCCCGATGAAGGTGTCGACGAGAGCGGTCGGCAGCGGCATGATCATCAGCGTGATCACGATGACGAGAAGCGCCACCATCGCTATGTCGTTGTGCCGTGCAATCGCGTTGACGATCCGGCTGGCTTTGTTGAAGAGGGTCATGAATTATCCGTTCTTTTGTCAGGCCTTTTCGCCATTGTGCGCGGGCTGTCCCGTGAGGTAAAGAAATTGGTCGCGGGCCGATTCGGCCTCGGTCTTTCGATCGAGCAGCCAGAGCGCGCGGGCCTTGAGAAGATAGAGCGAGGCGTCCTTCGTCGAGAGCGCGCCGCCCGCCATGGCTTCGCGAAGCGCTGCGAGCGCGCCTTCGCTTCCCGCGTCGGTGCCCATCTTGAAGCAGGCGATGCGGTCGGCGGCGTAGCCCAAGCCGCTGCCTGCCTTGAGGATGACGACGTGCTTGCGCGCACAGGCGGCTCTGAGGGACGAGTAGAACTCGCGCGGACGGCGGATGCCCTCGATGTGCAGGGCGATGACGCGCGTGTTCTTGTCGTTCGCGTAGTAGTCGATCAGTTCAGGCATGTCGACGTCGATGGCGGCGCCCGTCGAGACGACGCCCGAAAAGCCGAGCTCGGCGCCCTGCGCGTAGTCAAGCAGCGCCGTGCCGATCATGCCCGACTGGGTGATGAGCGCGATGTTGCCGGGACGGGGCAGGTTGGGCCAGTAGCTTGCGTTGACGCCGAGCCCCGGGTTCATGAGCCCGAGGGAGTCGGGACCGATCAGGCGCATGCCGTACTGGTCGGCCACCAGCTGGAGCTTCGTGAGCCAGGTCGCGTCGCTCGCGTATGCGTTTTCGTCCGGCGTGATGAGCGCGTAGGCGACGCCCCGTTCGCCCGCGTCGATGAGCGCCTTCAGAATGCGGTCGGCGCGCAGGGAGATCACCGCCAGATCGATGCTGCCCGGCACCTCGTTGATGCTTGAGAAGCAGGGGCGCTCGCCGATGTACTTGTACTTGGGGTTGATCGCCCAGGCGTTCTTGAGGAGCTTCGATCGGGCGACCGCGCGCCAGACGAAGGAGCCGCGGCTGGCGGTTCTGTCGCTTGCGCCGATGACGGCGATATTTTCAGGACAGAGGGCTCGCTTGAGCGTGGGGCGGATGGGGTTCAAGGTGACCTCCCGGGCGGTGGTTGATCCGTATGCGTTTGCGTTCAATTTTGCTACGAACCGGCGGGTGAAGGCAAAGGAGGCTGCTGATGCGAAATTCGGTACACTAGGAATCAGGGCGAGGTGCGTTCCGACCCGCCAGTCCCGTCAGAAAGGTGAAGACATATGAAAGTTTACGGTGAACCTACAAGAAGCATCCGCTCCCTTGACAACGGCACGGCCGTCGAGATCGTCGATCAGACGCTCCTGCCGTATCGCTTTGAAAAGCGGGTGCTGGGCGACTGGCGGGACTGCGTGGAGGCCATCCGCACCATGCGCGTCCGCGGCGCTCCGCTCATCGGCATCACCGGTGCGTGGGCCGTCGTGCTCGCCGTCAAGGAGAATCCCGAGAACGACGCCCTGCTCAAGGCCGCCGAAGTCATCGCCAATGCGCGTCCAACGGCCGTGAACCTTTCCTGGGCCGTGCGCAGGATGATGAGCACGCTTCTGCCGCGCGACCCCGCGCTTCGCTTCGAGGCCGCCGTGAAGACGGCCGAGGCGATGACGCAGGAGGACGTGATGACCTGCCGCGCCATCGGCGAGGCGGGCATGACGCTCATCTCTGACCTCTACGCCAGGCTGCGCCGTCCCGTGAACGTGCTCACGCACTGCAACGCGGGCTGGCTTGCCACCGTCGACTACGGCACGGCGCTCTCGCCGATCTACATGGCGTTCGAGCAGGGCACACCGCTGCACGTCTGGGTCGATGAAACCCGTCCCCGCAACCAGGGCCTTCTCACGGCCTGGGAGCTCGGCCAGCACGGCGTGCCCTACACGCTCGTCGCCGACAATGCGGGCGGCCAGCTCATGCAACAGTGCGACGTCGATCTCGTGATCGTGGGCGCCGACCGCATTACGCGTCGCGGCGACGTGGCCAACAAGATCGGCACCTACCTCAAGGCGCTTGCCGCCGTCGACAATGAAGTCCCCTTCTACGTGGCCGCGCCATCCTCGACCATCGACTGGACGCTCAACGACGGAAAGCGCGAGATCCCCATTGAAAACCGCGCCGCCAGCGAGCTTCTCGTGGTCAACGGCGTGGGCAGCGACGGCGAAACGCGCACCGTCCAGATCGCCGCACCCGAAGTCGCCGTGGCCAACCCCGCGTTCGACGTCACGCACAACCGCTTCGTGACGGGCATCATCACCGAGCGCGGCATCGTGAAGCCGACGGATCTGACCGCGGTATTTGCCGACTTATTACCAAAGGCCTGAAGAAATGATGCAGGATACGACGGCGCTGCGCGCCGAATTGATTGAAACCGCCCGCGGGATGAATCTGCGCGGGATCAACGTGAACAAGTCGGGGAACGTCTCGGCGCGCGCCTGCAGGGCCGACGGTGCCGAGGGCTTCCTGATCACGCCGACGGGCATGCCGTACGAGTCGCTCACGCCCGACGATCTGGTCTGGATTCCTCTGGTGAATCCGCCTTCGCTGCGCAATGCCGACGGCGCACGGCGCCCGTCCTCCGAGTGGGAGATGCATGCGCGCGTGTATCTGCGCCGCTCCGACATCGATGCGGTCGTGCACACGCACTCGTGCTTTGCGACGGCGCTTGCCTGTCAGGACATGCCGATTCCGCCCTTCCACTACATGGTGGCTGCGGCAGGCGGCCATTCGATCGACGTGGCGCCCTACGCGACCTTCGGTACGCCCGAGCTTGCCCGCGTCGCCGCCGAGGCGCTCGCCGTCAAGAACGCCTGCCTGCTTTCGCACCACGGCGTGCTCGCTGCAGGCAAGTCGCTTCAGGCGGCGCTCACGCTGGCGGTCGAGGTCGAGAACCTGGCCCATCAGTACGTCGTCGTCTGTCAGCTCGGCAAGCCGAAGCTCATTTCCTACGAGGAGATGAACGAAGTGCTGAGGAGCTTCAGGACCTACGGGCAACAGTCCGTTGAGGGAGAGTCCAAGTGACGACGAAGGCGCCCGAAAGGTGGCTCAGGGTCGACGGCTCCGTCGTCTCCTGCACGGAGAGCGTCAAGGTGCTCAATGAAAACTGGCACGAGGCCTGCGACATGCTTCAGGAGATGTTCGAGGACGCCGTGCTTCTCGGTTGCGGCAAGGAGGCCTTCAGGGCGGAGTTCCGCCGTCTGATCGACGGCCTTGACTGCGACTACAAGGAGCTCCTTCAGCCCGTCGAGGCCAAGGGAGTCAAGGGGGACTGACCATGAGAATCAGAGCACTGGGCTGCGCGCTGGCATCAGCGGCCTGTCTTCTTCTGACGGCCTGCAGCCATCCTCAGCTCATGGATCCCGGCATGACCGAGTCACAGGTCAGGACGGAGCTCGGCGCGCCGCACGCGGCCGTTGATACGGGCAAGGGCACGCAGCGCTGGGTCTATTCCATGCAGCCCTTCGGTCAGGAGGTCTGGTGGATCGAGTTCGATGCGGACGGCAGGATCGTGCGGCGCGAGGAGGTGCTCGACAGGGCGCACATGGCACTCATCAAGCCGGGCGTGAGCACGGAGAAGGACGTCTGGAACCTTTTCGGCAAGTGTGCCCAGGAGTACACCTTTTCGCTCATTGACCAGACGGCCTGGATGTACCGATTCAAGGACGACGGTCTTTTCGACATGGCCTGCTGGGTTCAGTTCGACGTCAACGGCGTCGTGACCGAGGTGGGCTTCACGACCGATCCCTGGAAGGACAGGGATGGCCTTTTCTGGGGATTCAACTAGGAGGCGGACATGCGGGACCCGCAGTTCATGGCGAGAGTGCAGCGCGTTCAGGAGGCGGCCTCCGGCCGCTGGCTGGACATACTGATCGACGCAGGATTGCCCGAGGTCATGCTTCTTCGCCTGAACAGGCCGTGTCCGCTCTGCGGCGGGAGGGACCGCTTCTCCTTCTACAGGAACAAGCCCGACGGCCACTGGTTCTGCAGGGGATGCGGCTACGGCGACGGACTGAGCCTTCTGCAGAAGTGGCGCAGCGAGCGCTTCACGGACACGCTCGTCTATCTCGAGAGGGTTCTCGGAC
>OHKN01001177.1_pt1 | contig 10499 bp, 8 predicted proteins | sample 1568841 | NCBI WGS metagenome assembly OHKN01 (sample SAMEA3879579, study PRJEB24766) | human gut metagenome | biome: human-associated habitat; feature: feces | place: USA | collected 1985/1987
GACGTGTTTCTGCAATTCGATTTTCACTTACATACGCATGCGCGCCAGTGGTATCTTTTGTGATTAGTATTATATACAAAGTTACTGTTGTTGATACAAGTTCACTTTTTGTGGGATTTGGTATTGTAATAATAATTCTTTTTCTTTTGGCAAATAAGATTACGTTTTCTCCTTTGAAGAAAGGCGATAAAAGTTATTAGAAATTATTTATATGAAAAACTGGCTGCTTTTTGGCTATAAATTAAAGCTGATAGAGAAGAGTATAAACAACAGAAGAGAAGCTTTTTGACTGAGGCTTCCGGTGCCAAAACGGTGCCAAGAAATCAGGCAAATAAAAATAAATAGTACAAATCAGTCGTTTTTCACTGTATTTTGGAGAGAAAACCATAAAAAATATGAGGTAAAATGATATTAAAGTATCGTGAGGGTGGATGTACAGTAGGATCTGGACGTGTTGCTACAGTTATCGAGTAATTTATAATTTTAAATTATATATTGCAGATTGTATTCCGCAATCCTTGAGCAATCAGGGGTTGCGGTTTTTTTTATCTAAAACAGTTTTTGCTGATGCATTTATTCTAAAAGAATGGTAAACTATTATCTAATGAGCCTGCAGGAAATAAAGAGGTAATAGGCAGGACTTACAGTAATATGATTGATTTAGAAAGAGGCAGAAGATGAACAATAAAACAACAAGAAACAGTATCCTGTTATTGGTAACGGCAGCCGTCTGGGGGGCTGCATTTGTGGCTCAGACAGTTGGTGGACAGACAATCGGAGCATATTCGTTTAATTGTGTCCGGTGTATTATCGGGGCACTGGTATTGATACCTGTCATGAAATTTTTAGATAAAAAAGATCTGTCGCCAAGAAAACCACAGACGAAAGAAGATTATAAACTGCTGATAAAAGGCGGAATCTGTTGTGGTGTAGCACTTTGTATTTCTACAAACTTACAGCAGGTTGGAATTTTGATGGGGGCAAGTGCGGGAAAAGCAGGTTTCCTGACAGCGGTGTATATATTACTGGTGCCGATTCTCGGATTATTTTTACATAAAAAATGTGGGATAAATATCTGGTTTGCAGTTGCTCTGGCACTGGTGGGACTGTATTTTCTGTGTATGCAGGATAAGAATGGATTTCAGCCGGCGGATCTGCTGCTTCTTTGCTGTGCACTCGGTTTTTCCATACAGATTTTATTTGTCGATTATTTTTCACCGAAGGTTGATGGGGTACGTCTTTCCATGATACAGTTTCTGGTAACCGGTTTGCTGACTGCGATTCTGATGTTTACAGTTGATATGCAGCATTCAATTTCGGGTATCGAAGCGTGGGCGTCAGCCTTTTTATCATGGTCAGCGTGGGTTCCGATTTTGTATGCGGGAATTATGTCATGTGGTGTGGGATATACGTTACAGATCATTGGACAGAATGGACTCAATCCTACAGTGGCTTCTTTAATCATGAGTTTGGAAGCCGTATTTTCGGCGGTATTTGGCTGGCTGATTCTTGGGCAGAAGCTGAGTACAAAGGAGATACTGGGATGTTGTCTGATTTTTTCGGCGATCATTTTAGCGCAGCTGCCGGTACAGCGAAAAGCAAAATTTGCAGGTGAAAGTCATGGGGAGAACAGGAATGAGTAAAAAATCGAAATATTTATGGAAAAAGATTATGATTTTAACATGGATGTTCAGTTTATTTCTTGGCATACTGGCAGGACCATGTGCGATAGACGCAAAGAACCAAAAAGAGAAAAAGGATTATGGCGTATTTTTAAGCATTGATTCGTCTCAGATAAAAAAGTTATACGGATATAGGCTGGTGGTCATTGATGCACAGTATTTTTCTGCAAAAGATATCCGTACCCTGCACAAAAAAGGCGTAAAAGTATATACCTACTTAAATGTCGGTTCCATCGAGAATTTTCGCGATTATTATAAGAAATATGAATATCTTACGATCGGAACTTATGAGAACTGGGAAGAAGAAAAGTGGGTAGATGTTTCGAATAAGGACTGGCAGAAGTTTATGGGAAAACTGTCGAAGAAGCTGCTGAAAAAAGGGGTGGATGGTTTCTTTATTGACAACTGCGATGTCTACGATTATGCAAAGACAAAGAAAAATTTTAAAGGACTGGCCAAAATACTGAAAAATATCAAACGTCTTGGAAAAGGAGTCATGATCAATGGCGGAGATGTTTTTGTGACAAAGTACAGAAAAACATACGGATCGGCGAAAGATATCATGACTGCCGTCAATCAGGAATCTGTGTGGAGCAGTATTCAGTTTGAAACGGGTACGTTTGGAAAACAGCCAGAAGATGTGCGCAAATACTTTTCCGATTATGTTCAAAAATGCAAAAAAGATGGAATGGAAGTTTATCTTTTAGAATACACGAAAGATAAAAAACTGATCAGACGAATTAAACAGTATTGCAGAAAAAATAAGTTTCATTATTATATATCGGATTCGATCGAATTGGACTAATAAACATGTATCATTCATGATTGTAAGGGGAGGAGTTTGAAAATGGAACAAAAAGAAATGGCAAAAACGAGACTGATTATTTATGTGCTGATGGCTTACGGTCTGACCTATCTGATGGGAATTCTGATGTGGTATGGCAGTACAAAGGGTTATGACCTTACGGTATTTCCAACAGCTCAGATGATGTATCCGGCAGCCGGTGTGATCATTGGATTTTTTCTGGCACACAAAGGAGAGAAAATCCTGCCAGCAGGTTTTTTTATTACGGTTCTGGCAACGACGGGTGTCCTGATCGTATTGGCACTTTTATCCGTATTTCTGCCGGTAAATGATTTGAACATTGCAGGGATGACGATGTCCGTTTATAATCTGATTTCCCAGTATATACTTATTATCGGGAGTATCGTGGCACTTGTTTTTCTTGCAGTAGCGGGAAATGAAAAGCGTGCGGCAGCAGGACTGACCAGACAAAACTGGAAAAGTGCTGTGCTCATTGTACTTGCGTTTGTGGGCATTTATATAGTAAGAACTGTAGTGTCTGTAGCGGTACAGGGTGTGTCTGACGGCAGTGGGATGCAGTATGTAAAAGAATGGGCAGCAATGTTTAAAAATCCAATGATGTGGCTGAATATTGCTGCACTTCCGATCAATTATTTCTTCGTGTTTATTGCATTTTTTGGAGAAGAATATGGCTGGAGATATTACCTGCAGCCGGTTTTGCAGAAACGGTTCGGACTTCGTGCAGGTGTGATCATACTTGGCGTTGTATGGGGATTATGGCATATCCCGGATGATCTGTTTTATTATACACAGACATCAGGAATCCAGATGATTTTTGCGCAGCAGATCACATGTATTTCACTTGGAATCTTTTTTGCATATGCCTATATGAAAACGCAGAATATCTGGGTGCCGGTCTGTCTGCACTATCTGAATAACAACCTGATACCGATCATCTCAGGAACGTTTTCTGCAGATGTTCTGGAAAATCAGACGGTAAGCTGGAAGGATCTTCCGGTTGCACTGGTGTTAAATGGATTGTGCTTTGGATTTTTCCTGCTTGCAGATGTATTTAAAAAGAAAGAAGTTCAGGAAGAGGAGTAATTTGAGTAAAAATTTCCTGTAAAAAGCAGATGGTGTCATATGAAAAAGCGCATGTACAGTAAAAACAGATCGTCGGAAAGATGATTTTACTGTATATGCGCTTTTCAGTACATGATAATAAAATGTTCGCGGAGCGTGTATTCTATATTTAAAAGCAACAGCTTCGCGGAAACATTTGGTTAAAACATAATTTTGGATTTATTCTTTAACAGTCTGGCTCCATTTACGATCAGAAGAATCCCGGCGGTGATTCCACCTGCAAGGACACAGATACCAACTGCCAGTGTGGAAGCTCCGGCAGAACCCATTGTCTTATAAATTTTCTCGTCCATCTTATATGCCCCCTTTGTTTGGATTTCTCATATTCCTAATGTATATTATTCTATCATTATTCTCATGAATATACAAACCCAGATTAAAAAATATCTGCTAAAAATTACAGTTTATCAGGTGCCCAGTCACCGAGAACCAGTTCTTTTGCAAAATATCCGGCTTGTTGTTCATTCAGATTTTGAACAAAATCAGCCCGGTCAGAAAGCGGACGGTAGTCAGAGGTGGCAGGGAAACTTGCGTATTCGGCATAATATACTGTGTCATGTGTATTTTCGCGGTTCCAGTCATGAAAACCGGCGGGATGGATATGCGCACCAAGTTCGCAGGAAATCAGGATCGTTTTTGCATAGTCGCGCCATGGCCTGCCAAGATAGACGGAACCGGCAGGACAGTCTTTGGAGATGAACCGGCAGTCGGAAAAAATGTAGCCGTATTCCTGGCCTTCCGGTGTGGAGGCGGCAGTTACATAACCCTGGATAGGAGGGAGTGTATAATTTTTCTGAACCATATCTGAATTGGAATGACACAGTGCAGATGTATCAGAACCGGAATCATGCAGGGTGGATGTAGTGGAAACTAAATCGGACTGTGCAGATGCTTTTGTGCGCAGCAGGGATTCTAAGGTACAGTGTTCAAAATATGCGGTGGCGCTTCCAAAAATAAAATCAATATCGCCGCAGATATAGCAGTTTTTATAATATTGTCTGCCATTGATACGCGGGGCAAACTGTTTTGGACCGATGAAACCGCCAGGCTGTCGTTCTTTTTCGGGAAGCGGCCCGGTAAAAAGTGTGTCCTGATGGCCGAGAAGGCGGCAGGAATCGATCATAAGACGGTCCCCGTCGGCATAGAGAGCGATCGCCTGTCCGTGTGTTGCGGAATCCCCGGAGGCATTTTCGATGGTGAGATGCTGGAGCGTTACATCATGTGTATCGATAAAGAGGGTATAAGTGCGGAATGTACCGCGCTTACTGCCATCTTCCATCAGATCCAGGGCATAATCATCATAGCTGATGACGGTGTGAGCACTGCTTTCGCCCATTCCGCGAAGTGTGATATATGGTTTATTTATGGTTAGTTTTTCATGGTAAATGCCCGGTGCAATTTCAATGATAACAGGTGTTGTGTTATTAGCAGGAATTTGTGCAAGGGCAGAGCCGATGGAGGAAAAATGTTCCGGGTTGTCGGAAACATGAAGTATTTTTTGCATGGGAAAAGCCTTTCTTTGTTTCTTAATATTTTCTGAGGATAGTATAACACAGATATTGCCTGGTTGAAATTGGGAAAGAGGATGATTATAATGGAAAGTAAAATAGGAAAAAAGTACGGTGGGAGGAGATTATGGAACTCAGTTATAAAGAAATCAGAGCACAGATCTGTGATGTGTGCCATAAGATGTGGCAGCTTGGATGGGTTGCGTCGAATGACGGAAATGTGTCGGTAAAACTTTCCGATGGCACATTTTTAGCAACGCCGACCGGCGTGTCAAAAAGTATGGTAACACCGGAAATGATCGTGCATATAAATAAAGCAGGAGAGATGATCGAAACTGTGGACGGGTACCGCCCGTCGTCCGAAATGCGGATGCATTTCAGATGTTATGAAGAACGCGAAGATGTCGGGGCGGTATTACATGCACATCCTCCGGTTGCAACGGGATTTGCCGTGGCAGACATTCCGCTCGATGAGTATTCCATGATCGAGACTGTGCTCGCACTTGGTTCAGTGCCGATTGCGCCTTATGCGACACCTTCCACAGATGAGGTGCCGGATGCCATTACCCCGTATCTGCAGGAACATGATGCGATCCTGTTAAAAAATCATGGAGCGGTAACAGTTGGAGCCGATGTTTATACGGCATATTACCGGATGGAAACGTTAGAGCAGTTTGCAAAAATAACACTGACGGCACATCTGCTCGGAGGTGCAAAAGAAATTGACCGGGAAAATATCGACCGGCTTGTGGATCTTAGAAACAATTATTATAAAATGAGTGGAAAACATCCGGGATATAAGAAATATAGTGGTGAGTCGCATTTTGCTTCGAAAAACAGGGAGGATTGCAGATGAGTACAGGCAGACATAAACAGGAACGCGGCGTTGGGCTGCAGCCATTGGATGAGATCAATGGATATCAGGTACGTCCGGGTTTTTATAACAGAGATGGTGCGACAGCAACCACAAGAGGTGTCAGCTTTACGATCCATTCCTTTGGTGCGACGGCATGTTATCTTCTGTTGTTCCGGCCGCAGGAAAAAGAGCCGTATGTGACCCTAAAATATCCGGAGGCTTATCATATTGGAAACACATATTCCATGTTCGTTTTTGGATTGAAAATCGAAGAGTTTGAATATGCGTTCCAGTTGGACGGACCTTATGATGAGAAGAAGGGATTATTATTTAAGAAAGAAAATGTTCTGCTTGATCCGTATGCGAGGGCAGTAACGGGACAGCGTAACTGGGGAGAACGCCCGGAAGGCGGAGCGGATTTTATTTATCACGCAAGGGTTGTGGAAAACAACTTTGACTGGGGAGATATCCGTCCGACGGAGCATCCGTTTGAGGATCTTGTTATTTATGAGATGCATGTGAGGGGATTTACAAAAGATGCATCATCGGGTGTTACACCGGGGGCAGAAGGCACTTATGAGGGACTGCGCCAGAAGATCCCGTATTTGAAGGATCTGGGAGTGAATGCAGTCGAGCTGATGCCGATTTTTGAGTTTGATGAGATGGAAAGCACCAGAGTGGTAGACGGAGAGCGCCTGTATAATTACTGGGGCTATAATACAGTCTGTTTTTTTGCGCCCAATACCAGTTATACCTCGGTGGTGGAACATAACCACGAGGGCGATGAGTTAAAAGAACTGATCTACGAGCTAAAGGAAAATGGAATCGAAGTTATCCTGGATGTTGTATTTAACCACACGGCAGAGGGAAATGAACATGGTCCATGTTTTTCTTTTAAGGGAATTGATAATGATATTTATTATATCCTGACACCGGATGGATACTATTATAATTTCAGTGGCTGTGGCAATGTCATGAACTGTAATCATCCGGCAGTAAGACGTTTTATCATTGACTGTCTGCGATACTGGGTAACGGAGTATCGTGTCGATGGTTTCCGGTTTGATCTGGCATCCATTTTAACCCGCGATGAAAAAGGGACACCGATGGCAGATCCGCCATTGCTTCAGGCGATTGCATGTGATGCCATTCTTGGAAAGGTCAAACTGATCGCGGAGGCATGGGATGCGGGTGGTCTCTATCAGGTTGGAAGTTTTCCGTCATGGAACCGATGGTCAGAATGGAATGGAAGATACCGTGATGATATCCGTCAGTTTTTAAAAGGTACGGATGGTATGGCAGGAACAGCAATCACGCGTATCACCGGTTCAAAAGATCTTTATCCGGAGCACCGCGGAGACAGTGCATCCGTTAATTTTGTCACCTGTCATGATGGATTTACATTGTATGATCTGTATGCCTATAATACGAAGCACAATGAGAAAAACGGCTGGAATAATTCGGATGGTGATAACAACGGAAACAGCTGGAACTGTGGAGCAGAGGGAGAGACAGATGATCCGCGGATCGAAGGACTGCGTCTTAGAATGGTAAAAAATGCATGTGCAACCTTAATGTGCAGCAGGGGACCTGCCATGTTTTATGCGGGAGATGAATTTTGTAATACACAGTTTGGCAATAATAATGCCTACTGCCAGGATAATATCATTTCCTGGCTTGACTGGACCAGACTGGAGAAATATCAGGAGATCCATGATTTCTTCCGGTATATGATCGCATTTCGCGAAAAATATCCGATTTTGCGCCGCTCCACGAAAAAAGCGCTCTGCGGCCTACCGGAGATCAGTATCCACAATGGTTTCCCGTGGAATGGGGGTACGGATTATACCAGTAAACTGATCGGTATCATGTATGCCGGCAGGGATGACGCGGATACCAGGGATGATATCATTTTCTATGGAATGAATGCATACTGGGAAACACTTGTGATGCAGCTTCCGGAACTGCCGAACAATCTGCAGTGGAAGATCTGTGTCAATACAAACATAGAGTATGAGGATGGAAAAGATGTGGAGGCACAGACCGAGTTTTATTATAAAAAAACATTGAAAGTTCCGCCGAGAAGTGTGGTTATTTTAGTGGCAGAATAGTGTGGGACATAAAAATGCGGCGGGTTACAGCCACCCGCCGTCTAATGTAATGATCTGCCCGGTCAGGTATTCATTTCCTGTGGCAAGCTGTACTGCTAGATGGGCAGTCTCCTCCGGCGTTCCAAATCTTCCTGCCGGGATCTCATCTGCAAGTTCTGCGCGTTCTTCTTCGGAAAAACAGGCATTCATCTGCGTATCAATGACACCACAGGCGATCGCGTTGACCTGGATATTGCTCGGTGCAAGTTCTTTTGCAAGTGCTTTTGTAAAGGAATTGATGCCGCCTTTGCATGCGGAATAAGCAACTTCACAGGAGGCACCGGCAATGCCCCAGACGGAAGAGATATTGATGATTTTTCCTTTCTTTTCGTGCACCATATGTGGGATTGCGAGCCGGCTGGTGGAAAAGACGGATGTGAGGTTTGTGGAGACAATGCGGTTCCAGTCATCGATCGACATATCCGTCAGCAGCCCGATATAGGAAATACCGGCATTGTTGATGAGGACATCCACTCCACCGAAGCGTTCTGTGATCTGTTCAAATAATTGTTCGACATATTCAAAGGAAGAAATATCGCCCACGCTGGCGAGCACTTCCGTGTGAAAAGTTTCTTCCAGTTCTTTTTTGAAATTTAAAAGTTCCTGTTCTGATCTGGAACAGGTAATGATCAGCCGGTCGCCCTCTGCGGCAAATGCGGATGCAATCGCGCGTCCGATTCCACGGGAGGCGCCGGTAACTAGTACGGTTCTATTCATAAAAATCTCCATTCTTGTCCGTTACTGGAACATTTCCAGTTTGTGTTTACTCTATATTTGTATATTTTTTTATGTTCATTCTAATACATAGTATTTTGACTCATTTATGATGCCATTTGCCGTTCGTCAATCATGCAGGCATGTTGACTCACTTGCGCTCATTATATCATGTGCAAAAACAGCACATGATCCAATTCACCGTTCGTCAATCATACGAGCATGTTGACTCACTTGCGCTCATTATATCATGAAGCAATGCTTCATGATCGTGATCTACACTCGCTTCGCTCGGCAGTCTTATTATATCATGAATAAATCAATGAAACAATTTCAATGAAAATCTAAATGAAATTAAAATTGTAGATTTGCAGGGAAACAGCACTGTGTTAGAATTATTGCATAAAAATAATAGTATTGGAGGACTTATTTTGTGCTATATCAACGAATGATGAAGGAAAAACAAAAAGTGGAGGATCGGATCAATGACTTACAAAGCCAGATTGACGTGCTTCCATCAGGTACATTTTTCTGTACGAGAAATAATAAGTACTATAAGTGGTATTATACCGATAAGGGTAAAACAAAATACATTCCCAAAAGTGAACGAAAACTTGCGGAACAACTGGTAAAACGAAAATATTTAGAGAGCAGGCTGCGAAAATTTAAGCAGGAGGAGAAAAGGATAGATATTTATCTGAAGCAATATAGCTTAGATGAATTTTCTTCATATCATGTAGAGGAACATCCAGAGTTGCAGAAACTTTTGTCAGGAGTCTATGTACCGTTAAAGCAAGAACTGGATGAGTGGGTAAATGCTTCTTACACAAACAATCCGAAAGAACCACAAAAATTGATACATAAAACCATTCCCGGAATTCTGGTCCGGTCAAAATCTGAAGCTTTAATCATAAATGCGTTATTCGAACACAAAATCCCATTTCGTTATGAATGTTTATTACAGATTCAAAATGTTAGTATATATCCGGATTTCACCATCCGTCATCCTGTTACAGGTGAAGTGTATTATTGGGAACATTTTGGAATGATGGATAATGAAAATTATGCTCATAATGTATATTCAAAGTTACAGTTGTATCAGTCGGCGGGAATTATTCCCTCGATGCAGTTACTCACAACTTTTGAAACCAGGCAGAATCCTTTAGATTATGAGTATGTAGAACTACTGATTCAATATTATTTTACATGAACAATGTATAGGTATTCAAATGGGCGAAAGGTATATATATCAGAAACCAATAGTCCGAAATTTTATTGAATTATAGTATTTTTCAATCAAAATGGGTGAAAATTAGGTCGAAATACTTAAAATAGTCCATGAAAACGAAAAAACGAGGGCTATTTTGATGTTAAATGAAGAAATTCACCCATTTTGAAAATAAAAGAGGAGGATACATGAAAAAATGGGCAAAATATATGAATGCGGAAAAAAATAACCCAAAACATAAGCAATGAAGTGGGAGAACGGGCGAAATACACGAACGCTGAAAAAAATAGCCCATAACATATAAGACGGCTGCAGATAGTTGGATAAAGAAAACGGGTGGATCTGCTTAATGTAATAAAAGTGTAGCCCATCATGGTATTTAGTATAAACTGATATGAATAGTAATGTGTAAA
>OHKN01001180.1_pt1 | contig 10488 bp, 10 predicted proteins | sample 1568841 | NCBI WGS metagenome assembly OHKN01 (sample SAMEA3879579, study PRJEB24766) | human gut metagenome | biome: human-associated habitat; feature: feces | place: USA | collected 1985/1987
CTGATTCATATTTTCATCGATTCCTCGGAGACAGCGGTAATGGATGCTGCCAGAACGTATTTCAAGGCAGTGGCATGGTGCTACCCCTTCCTGGGAAGCATCTTCCTGTACAGGAATGCCCTGCAGGGCCTGGGATACGGACTCATGCCCATGATGGGCGGCGTGTTCGAGCTGCTGGCCAGGGCAGCCATAGTGGCGGCTGCGGCAGGAAGCTTCGGCTATATGGGCGTGTGCCTGGCAGACCCGGCGGCCTGGCTGGCAGCCCTGATTCCCATTGTGCCCTATTACTTTTACAAAATCTCCAGGATTTCCCGGAAAGAAACACACGGTAGCAGAATCATGGCGGATGTGATATGATTAAAACGATTGCGGCGGCCCGGTCCTGTGCTGCCGCAGAGAAACGAGGGCGGATGATATGACGGATGTGAGACAGCTTCCGGAGGCATTCCTGTCAGAGATGCAGGAGCTTCTGGGGGAGGAGTACGGGCAGTACCTGGAAAGCTTTAAAGAGGAGTGGAAGCCCGGACTCAGGGTAAATACATGGAAGGCAAAGCCCCAGGAGCTGGCAAAGCTGGTGCCGTGGAACCTGGAGCCGGTGCCGTGGACAGACAATGGCTTCTACTATGACGGGACGCTGGATGAGGAGGTATTAAGGCCCTCCAAGCATCCGGCTTATTACGCGGGACTCTATTACCTCCAGGAACCCAGCGCCATGACCCCGGCAGCCATGCTGCCTGTGGTTCCCGGAGACAGGGTGCTGGACCTTTGCGCTGCACCGGGAGGCAAGAGCACGGAGCTGGCTTCAAGGCTTAAGGGCCAGGGTATGCTTGTGTCCAATGACATCAGCTATTCCAGGGCCAGGGCCCTTCTCAAAAACTTGGAGCTGGCCGGCGCGGCCAATATCTGCGTCACCAGTGAAGCGCCTGAAAAGCTGGCCTGCGTGTGGCCGGAATACTTTGATAAGATACTGGTGGACGCCCCCTGTTCCGGGGAAGGCATGTTCCGCCGGGATGAGAATATGGTTAGGGATTGGCTGGAAAAGGGACCGGAATATTATGCGCCCGTCCAGCGCCGTATACTTTCCCAGGCCGCAGCCATGCTCAGACCGGGCGGATATATGCTGTATTCTACCTGTACGTTTTCCGTGGAGGAGGATGAGGGGAATGTGGCCTATGTCCTGGAGGAATTTCCGCAGATGCAGCTGTGCTGTCTGGACCTTGATAAAGTGCCGGGAGCCTGCGGCGGCTTCGGGCTCTCCGGCTGTATGCGTCTGTTTCCCCACCGCTTAAGAGGCGAAGGGCATTTCCTGGCCCTGATGCGTAAACGGGGCGGGGATGACGGGGGGACCCGGGCAGCTCAGATTAGGACTTCCGGGACTGCGGACAAGGAAAAGGAGCTGGATGCATTTTTAAGGCAGTGCAGTGTGGAATGGGATTACAGCAGAATCGTTATACACCAGGACAATGCCTACTATCTGCCGGAAGGGCTTGCGTGGAACCTGCCCCTCAGATTCCTGCGCACGGGCCTGCTTTTGGGAGAGTTAAAAAAAGGGCGGTTTGAACCATCCCAGGCGCTGGCAATGAACCTGCGGATGCAGGAATTTGTAAATTCCTTAAATTTTAATGCCTCGGATGAGCGCACGATCCGCTATTTAAAGGGCGAGACATTGACAGCCGCAGAGGAAGAGGCAGCAGATGGTCTTGTACTAATCTGTGTGGATGGATTTCCACTTGGCTGGGCGCAGAAACGGGGCGGTCAGCTTAAAAATAAATACAATCCCGGATGGAGGTGGCAGTGATGGGACAGGGTAAAAGTATACGTTTAGACCGTTTCCTGGCAGAGATGAAGCAGGGAACGCGCAGTCAGGTAAAAGAGATGATCCGCAAAGGGCGGGTTCTGGTCGATGGAACCGTCTGCCGCGAGTCTGACCGGAAAATATTCCCGGACGAAACCCGGGTTACACTGGATGGACAGCCGGTTGGCTGGGCAGACACGGAATATTATATGTTAAATAAACCACAGGGCGTCGTTTCCGCAACGGAAGACGGGCGCTATCAGACTGTCATTGACCTTATTGATGAAGCAAAGCGAAAAGACCTCTTCCCGGTCGGACGCCTCGATATTGATACGGAAGGACTGCTTCTCATCACGAACGACGGTGCGCTGGCGCATGAGCTTCTGGCACCGAAAAAACACGTGGATAAGGTCTATTTTGCACGCGTAAAGGGAACACTGAAAGAAGGAATCGAAGCGCGCTTTCAGGCGGGACTGACGCTGACGGATGGCACACCGGTACGGCCGGCAGAGCTTGTGATCGAGAAAAAATGGAACGACGCAGGAGAAGACCTCTGCGAGGCGCGCCTGACCATCCATGAAGGAAAATTTCATCAGGTAAAGCGGATGTTTGAGGCAGAGGGCGGCGAAGTCATTTACCTGAAACGCCTTTCGATGGGACCGCTTGTCCTGGATGAGGCACTGGCGACGGGAGAGTACCGGGCGCTGACGGAAGATGAAATTAGAGCGTTAAAAGAAAGAACGCTAACCTCACAAAATTGTGTATCGAATGACGAAAATTTGTCAGACACCCAAAATAACACACCTCCTGAAATCAACTGGAACACAGTAGATGCCGTCCTCTTCGATCTCGACGGCACCCTGGTCGATTCCATGTGGATGTGGAAAGCGATCGACGTGGAATTTTTAAAGCGTTACGGCTATGACTGTCCGGAGGATCTCCAGAAGGTGATTGAGGGCATGAGTTTTTCCGAGACAGCAATCTATTTTAAAGAGCGCTTCCAGCTGCCGATGACATTGGATGCGATCAAGGCGATCTGGATTGAAATGTCGATCGATAAATACCGCCATGAGGTGCCGCTGAAACCGGGGGTTGCGGAATTTCTTCCATTTTTAAAGAAAAAAGGAATCCGCATGGGAATTGCGACGAGCAATGCACAGGATATGGTAGCAGCTGTGCTGGATTCTCTGGATATCCGTTCCTATTTCGGTGTGGTGGCAACTGCCTGTGAGGTGGCGGCAGGAAAACCGGCGCCGGATATCTATCTGAAGGTGGCGGCGGATCTGGGCGTACAGCCGGAAAAATGTCTGGTATTTGAGGATGTCCCGGCGGGGATTCTGGCTGGAAAACGGGCTGGTATGCGCGTCGGCGCGGTCGAGGACGTATTTTCACTTTCCATGATCGAAGAAAAGAAAGAATTAGCTGATTTTTATATCCGGGACTACCGGGAACTGATACAGGGGGCAAGATAAAATGATACATGATTTTTTACCGATCTGCAGGGCGGATATGGACAAGCGCGGCTGGGAGAGCTGCGATTTTGTCTACGTGTGCGGGGATGCGTATGTCGATCATCCGTCGTTCGGCCACGCGATCATCAGCCGTATGCTCGAAGCGCACGGCTATAAAGTAGGCATCATCGCCCAGCCGGACTGGAAGAATCAGGAATCCATTCAGATTCTGGGCGAACCGCGTCTCGGATGGCTTGTGAGCGCCGGAAATATGGACTCGATGGTAAACCATTATTCGGTTTCGAAAAAGCGCCGCGCAAAGGATTCCTACACACCGGGCGGCGAGATGGGAAAACGTCCGGATTATGCGACGATCGTCTATTCCAACCTGATCCGCACCTGGTCGAAAAAGCCAATCATTCTCGGCGGTATCGAAGCCAGCCTGCGGCGTCTGGCACATTATGATTACTGGTCTGGAAAAATGAAACGGTCCATTCTGCTGGATTCCCAGGCAGATCTGATTTCCTACGGAATGGGCGAGCGCTCGATCGTGGAGATCGCAGATGCACTGGCCAGCGGCATCGAGGCAAAGGATATCACCTTCATCGAGGGAACTGTTTATAAGGCGGAAAACCTGGATTCTGTTTACGACGAAATCCGTCTGCCGTCTTACCGCGAGGTTTCCTCCGATAAAAAGACGTATGCGGAGAGCTTTTACACCCAGTACAGCAACACCGATCCATTTTCGGGAAAACGCCTCGTTGAGCCGTACAGCGACCGCCTCTATGTGGTGCAGAATCCGGCGGCGAAACCACTGACCCAGGAAGAGATGGACGATGTCTACGCACTTCCATACATGAGAACCTGGCATCCGTGTTATGATGCAGCGGGTGGTATTCCAGCGATCACGGAAGTAAAATTCAGCCTGATCAGCAACCGCGGATGCTTCGGCGGATGTAGCTTCTGTGCGCTGACCTTCCATCAGGGACGCATCGTGCAGACCCGCAGCCATGAATCAATTATTCAGGAAGCAGAACTTTTGACCCAGGAACCAGATTTCAAGGGCTACATCCACGATGTCGGCGGTCCGACCGCAAACTTCCGTCACCCGGCATGCGAAAAACAGATGACCTACGGTGCCTGTCCGCACAAACAGTGCCTGTTCCCGCAACCGTGCAAAAACATGAATGCCGATCACAGCGACTATATTTCCCTGTTAAAGAAGCTGCGGGCGATTCCGAAGGTAAAAAAAGTTTTCATCCGTTCGGGTATCCGTTTCGATTATCTGCTGGCGGAGAAAAACCGGGCATTCTTGAGGGAGCTTTGTCAGTACCATGTCAGCGGACAGCTCAAGGTAGCGCCGGAACATATATCGGATAATGTATTAAAACGGATGGGAAAACCGGAGAATAAGGTTTACCGCCAGTTCATGAAGGAATATGCAGCGATGAATGACTCGCTGGGAATGAAGCAGTACCTCGTTCCGTACCTGATGTCCTCCCATCCGGGTTCCACGCTCAAGGAGGCGATCGAACTGGCAGAATATCTGCGCGACCTCGGCTACATGCCGGAGCAGGTGCAGGATTTCTATCCGACGCCATCCACACTGTCTACGTGTATGTATTACACGGGATATGATCCGCGCACGATGGAAAAAGTGTACGTGCCAACCAACCCGCATGAGAAAGCGATGCAGCGTGCGCTGATCCAGTACCGCAATCCGAAAAACTATGATCTGGTGCTGGAAGCACTCCGTCTGGCAGGCAGAACGGATCTGATCGGTTTTGATAAGAAATGCCTGATCCGTCCGCGGCAGATCAAAGGACGCGATTTCTCGGCTGGCGGATATAAAGGGGCGCATCATGGCAGCCAGACGGCAAAACCGGCTGCTGCCAATCGTGCAAAAGACGCCAAAAGACCGGCTGTGGGCGGTATGACCGGGCACAAACAGACCGGCGTAAATGGAAATGGACGAAATGCGGGGGGATTTGGCGGCGCTGTAGGTGAAAAGAGCAGCGGAAGCGGAAAGAAAAAAACCATCCGGAACGTGCACAAGAAGAAATAAAACGTATGTACGCTCGGAATGAAGGAACGACTCCGAGCGTACATACTTGAGACGGGAGGAATTTCTCATGAAAATTGCGATAATTACAGGTGCCTCTTCCGGCATGGGGCGCGAGGCAGCCAGACAGCTGGCGGATCGCTTTTCGGGACTTCAGGAAGTCTGGCTGATTGCCCGCCGGATGGACCGGATGCAGGAGCTGGAACGGACGCTGCCGATCCCGGCGCGGTGTTTCGCCATCGATCTGACGGATGCATCCCAGCGGGAGACGCTGGAAAACGAGCTGGCGGCGCGCAAGCCCAACGTAAAACTTTTGGTAAATGCTTCCGGCTTTGGTAAAATCGGAACGGTCGGGAACCTGCCGCTTGACGATGAAACGGGAATGGTAGAGCTCAACTGCAAGGCGCTGTGCGCGGTCACGCATATGGTGCTTCCCTATATGAGCGAAAACAGCCGGATTCTCCAGTTCGCGTCAGCAGCCTCCTTTCTGCCGCAGCCGGGATTTGCCATCTATGCGGCAACCAAGGCATTTGTCTTAAGCTACAGCCGCGCCCTGCGGGAAGAACTCCGCCTGCGCAGAATCGGTGTGACGGCGGTCTGCCCCGGACCGGTCAAAACCGAGTTTTTCGACATTGCCGAGACAACCGGGGAGATTCCTCTTTATAAGCGTCTGGTGATGGCAGATCCGCACAAAGTTGTAAAACTTGCCATCCGCGACTGTATGGCGGGAAAAAGCGTGTCGGTTTACGGCGTTTGGATGAAGGCATTCTTTGTGCTCTGCAAGGTAGTGCCGCATGAGTGGATTCTGCGCGCGATGCAGGCATTAAACCATTAAATCAGACAAAAAGCTAGTATCATTCAATAAAAACATGATAGAAAGGATTTTTACACCGTGAAAAAGATAAAAAAAGGCGATTATGGCTACCGCAATCATTTCAAGCGGAAACAGCTTTTTATCATCGCACTTCTGGCGTTATTTATCATCGCACAGCTGGTTGGGCGGTCTTTTACAGACAATGATTCCGTCAAAAAAATTCTGACGGTCATGGCGATCGTCACAGTACTTCCGGCGGCGAATCTCGCTTCCCCGCTGATTGCCATTTTCAAATACCATACGCCGGAGCAGGCGTTTCATGAGGCATATATGCCGTATGAGGGAAAATTTGAAGTTCTCTATGATCTGGTTCTGACGACACCGGAAGATGTGATTCCGTCCGATGTGACCGTCGTTCACCCGACCGGCATCTATGTGTACTGCATTAATCCAAAGCTGAATGTAAAGCGCGCGGAGGCAGGTTTAAATGAACTGTTAAAGGCTAACAAACTGGATCCGAACCTGAAAATCGTGACCTCACGCAGTACCTTTGGCAAGCGGATTCACAGCCTGAAACCGGCGTCAGAGTATGAGGACGATGGAACTGTAGAGTACGGCGTGCGCGTAATAAAAGGATTATCGATGTAAAAAAGGGAGGCGGCAGCCATGCGGATGCTGACAGTATCTAAAAATGAGGCGGGGCAGCGCCTGGACAAGCTGCTGGCAAAATATCTGAATCTGGCGGGAAAAAGCTTCATTTATAAAATGATGCGGAAAAAAAATATTACCCTGAACGGAAAAAAATGCGACGGTTCCGAACATCTGACCGAGGGCGATGAGATCAAGCTGTTTCTGGCAGAGGAGACGATCGAGAAGTTTTCGGAAGTGAAGATTCAGAAGGTTCAAAAGAAAAAGCTCGATATCGTCTATGAGGACGAACATATTTTACTGATCAATAAGCCATCTGGAATGCTGTCCCAGAAAGCGAAAGAGACGGATGAATCGCTGGTTGAATACCTGATCGACTATCTGCTGGATTCCGGCAAATTAAAGAAAGAGGACCTGGCGTGCTTCCGTCCGTCCGTCTGCAACCGCCTCGACCGCAACACAAGCGGCATCGTGGCAGCTGGACGTTCCCTGCCGGGACTGCAGATCATGTCCGAAGTCATCAAGGATCGGAGTCTGGGAAAATATTATGTCTGCGTCGTGCGGGGAATCGTAAAAGGCGAAGCCCGGATCGAGGGATGGCTGACGAAAAATGAAAAGACGAATCAGGTGTCGATCCGAAAAGAGGAGACCCCTGGAAGTCTGCCGATCCGGACTGCATACAGACCGCTGGCGTCTGGAAATGGATATACCCTTCTGGAGGTCCACCTGATCACCGGTCGTTCCCACCAGATCCGCGCCCACCTGGCATCCATCGGGCACCCGATCGCCGGGGATCCGAAGTACGGTGATCCCCGGGTCAATGAGGAAGTGAAGAAACGCTTCGGTGTCCGTTCGCAGATGCTTCATGCGTGGCGGCTGGTAATGCCGGAAACGATCTCCGAGCCGCTTTCATATCTGGCGGGCAAAGAATTTACCGCGCCTATGCCGGCGGAAATGAAACGGATGGAAGAGATGATGAAATCAGCTCCAAAACGCCCAGCCAATCATCGCCTGTAAATTTTAAGTTGTGCGAAAAATCAAAAAAATAAGTGGAGGAGCAACAACATGGGGACTTGGAACAGCCGGGGACTTCGTGGTTCAACCCTGGAGGATATGATAAACCACACAAACGATCTTTACCGTGAGAAAAAGCTGGCATTGATCCAGAAAATCCCGACGCCGATCACACCCGTCTCGATCGATAAAACCAGCCGCCATATCACGCTGGCGTATTTCGACCAGAAGAGTACCGTCGATTACATCGGCGCGATTCAGGGCGTCCCGGTCTGCTTTGATGCGAAAGAATGTGCGGCAGATACATTTCCACTGCAGAACGTCCATCCGCATCAGGTCGCATTTATGCGGGAATTTGAAGAGCAGGGCGGAATTGCTTTCTTAATTATATATTTTTCACAGAGGGATGAACTTTACTACCTGCCATTTTTCCATCTGGACGCATACTGGGAGCGGATGCAGCAGGGCGGACGAAAGAGTTTTACATATGAGGAAATGGATAAAACGTGGCGCATCAAAAGCCACCGGGATATATTAGTCCATTATCTGGAACCGCTGAGCCGGGATTTAGGAGAAAGAGAGGATGATTTTTCATGACAACAGCCGTAGAACGTTTTTTGAAATATGTATCATATGATACGCAGTCAGACGAGGCATATGACACCTGCCCGAGCACAAAAAAACAGCTTCTGTTAGCCAATGAGCTGAAACGCGAGCTGGAAGAAATGGGTGCATCCGATGTGCGGATGAGCGAGTACGGATACTTGTTTGCACGCATTCCGGATAATACAGGCAGTACCTCTGCTCACGGTGCATCCGGCATTGGACAGAAAACCACCATCCCGGCACTTGGCTTCATTTCCCACATGGACACCGCGCCGTCCTTAACCGGAACAAACGTAAAGCCGCGCATCGTCCAGGCATATGACGGCAAAGATATCGTATTAAATGCAGAAAAACAAATTGTCATGAAAGTTTCAGAATTTCCGTTTTTAGCCGACTTAAAAGGTCAGGATCTGATCGTAACCGACGGAACCACGCTTCTGGGCGCCGACGATAAGGCAGGCGTGGCGGAGATCATGACGATGGCAGAATATTTCCTGAGCCACCCGGAGATCCCGCACGGCGAGATCTGCATTGGATTTACGCCGGACGAGGAGATCGGACGCGGCGCGGATCACTTCGATGTGAAAGACTTCGGTGCAGCGGTTGCTTATACGGTAGACGGCGGTCCGATCGGCGAGATCGAATATGAAAATTTCAATGCCGCTTCCGGCAAAGTCCGGATTCAGGGAGCCAGCATCCATCCGGGTGATGCGAAGCTCAAGATGAAAAATGCCCTTCTCATCGGCATGGAATTTCAGAGCCTGCTGCCGGTCTTCGAAAATCCGATGTACACAGAGGGTTACGAGGGATTCTATCACCTGGATGAAATGAGCGGAAATGTAGAAGAGGCGCAGTTAAATTATATCATCCGCGATCACGACCATGAAAAATTTGAACAGAAAAAGAAATTTTTCGCCGAAGCCGCCGATTTCCTGAACCGCAAATACGGTAAGGGCACCGTGATCGCCGAAGTAACGGACAGCTACTACAACATGAAAGAAAAAATTGAGCCGTGCATGTACCTGATCGATACCGCCAAAGAGGCGATGACAGCCTGCGGCATCGAGCCGGAGGTCGTTCCGATCCGCGGCGGCACCGACGGCGCCCGCCTCTCCTACATGGGGCTCCCGTGCCCGAACCTCTGCACCGGCGGATATAACTATCATGGAAAATATGAATTTATTCCGGTGGATTCGCTTCAGAAGACGGCGGAGATACTGGTGAAAATTGCCAGTTTATTTTCATGAAATAATAAATTATTTGGTAATCTTTTTGTTAAACATTGAAAATTGTTGAAGAAACCTTCTGTATGTGGTAAGATTAAATAAAATAACTGGAAATAAATCGAAATTTTGATGCAATGTGGGATTCTTACAACGATCATCTGGGACATCCTTCCTCCGATCACTATAAGGGGACATCTCCGGCGTCTACGGAAGAAGCAAAGGCGCTGATAAAACTGACTGAGCAGTACCCTTTCAAACGAACGGTAAGCTATCATACACAGGGCGAAGTAATCTATTGGTATTTCGCACAGACCGGCGATTTGTTAAACGAAAGTAAGGCGTTTGCGGAGTCGGCATCCGCCGTCACAGGATATCCATTAGATGCCGACTACACCAAACTCGAACCCTCCGGATATAAAGACTGGGCGATCCAGAAGAAAAACATTCCCAGCCTGACAATAGAAGTAGGCAGAGGTACAAATCCTCTGGAAATGAGTCAGCTTCCTGCGATCTATGAGCAGAATAAGAATGTGATTGGAGAAATTTTGTATGGGTTGAGAGAGTAGATGGATATAAAGAGATTGAATCCAAACATGTTATAAATTTTTATAATGAGGGCAGAGCGATATGGTTTTATGTGTTGTAAAATATAAAAATATATCCCTCTGCTCTTTTTGTACTATGTGGTTCTATATTTTTGCACAAATATATAGAATCGCTTTTAGCCATATTGTATGTATCATTTCACATACAGGAAATACACCCGTTATATGTTTGTGCGTATTTACAGAATAAATAGTTGCAAAATTCTTGCTTGCATATCAGGACCAGATATGTTACATTTAACTCATCAAGCATATATATTTCTTTAT
>OHKN01001213.1_pt1 | contig 10300 bp, 8 predicted proteins | sample 1568841 | NCBI WGS metagenome assembly OHKN01 (sample SAMEA3879579, study PRJEB24766) | human gut metagenome | biome: human-associated habitat; feature: feces | place: USA | collected 1985/1987
CCAAAGCTTCCGGAGTGGTACATCATCCCAAAGGAAGTTGTAAACATCTGCAGGCACGCCAAGGCAACAACCGGCAAATCCATGCAGATGCGAAATTTCCTGCTGCGTGGGCCGGCAGGTACGGGCAAGACGATGGGTGCAAAAGCCATTGCTGCAGGCCTCGGTCTGCCGTATATGAAATACACCTGCTCAGCCAACACGGAGATATTCGACTTTGTCGGTATGATTTTTCCGGATTCCGAGGACTCTACGGGCAGTGCCCAATTGGACGCTGAACGGGAGACGCTGATACAGATGGGCGGCATTAACTATGCCAATGTTTCAAAGCTGATGAAGCTGCCTGACCTTGACGATATGGACTACGATCCGGCAGGCGTTTATATGGCGCTGACCGGCGTCGAAAACGCGGCTGCTACCTCACAGGATTGCATGAGCATCGTCCTTGACCGTGTAACGGAAAAGGTACGGGAGCTTTCCAAGACTGTAAAAGATAAAAACAGCAGCGGACAGACCTATCGTTATGTGGAGACTGACTTTGTGAAGGCCCTCAAGCATGGCTATGTGATCGAGATACAGGAACCATCCACGATCGTCCAACCGGGCGTGCTGGTGGGTCTGAACTCTCTTTTGGAACAATCCGGCTCTATCACATTGCCGACCGGCGAGGCCATCCAGCGTCACCCCGACGCCGTCGTAGTTGTAACAACCAATACGAGCTATGAAGGCTGCCGCGGCATGAACCAGTCCGTGCTCGACCGAATGAGTCTGGTGCGGGATGTAGAGCTACCGAGCCCCGAAGTAATGGCGCAGCGTGCCATGTCGGTTACAGGTGCGACGGATGAGTATGAGGTGTCCAAGATGGTGCAGGTGGTCAATGACCTTGCGGAATATTGCCGCAAAAACAGTATCACGGACGGCTCTTACGGTATGCGCAGTCTGATCGACTGGATCATCAGCAGCGAGATCACCGGAGATGTCTACGAATCGGCGCTGTATACCATCATCAGCAAGGCAACTGCCGACGAGCTTGACCGCGAAGCACTGATCAGCACAGTTCTGGAGCCGATTTTTGCACCGAAACGGCATAAGGCGTCGGCATAATAATTTCAGAGAAAGGAGGCTACCCTAAATGGCAAGGGTGAATCATAAATTAGTTAAACAGCGTCTCAACGAGAAACGCAGTAAAATCACGGATAAACAGTTCTTTTCCTCCCGTATGTTGGCGGGGCATTTTGAGGATCTGGCAGCAGCACAGACCAGACGGTATCATTACAACCGTCGAGATCCGTATCAACACGGGGCATCCGTTGGTGACCAAGGTCAAAGGACGCGAGAATCGGTATCAGCTCGTGTGCGGTATGTTTGCACATGAGCTGGGGCATGTGCTCTTTACCGATTTTCTTTCTGCCCAGACTTATCACAACTATCTGGACAGCTTCAAATGGTATCCTCGCCCGCCGGCTTTCCGGCTGGCGGCGGATGCCCGGAACGAAAAAGCGTTCTGGGAATATGTCAAGGAGGATCCGAAGAATCTGCAGATGGTCCACCAGATCGCAGTGAACATTGCCAATATCATTGAAGACGGGTACATCGAAAACCGGATGCTGAACAGCTTCCCCGGTACACTCGGCTACGGTTTGGAAACTCTGCGTGAGCGTCATTTTGACGAGATCGATACGGTGACGGAGTTGATCGCCAAGGAGACGGACGACGGCAGGCATATTCTTGAAAGTATCCTGCAGATCATGCTGTCTTACGCCAAATTCGGGCGGATCAAATACGGTGGCGAGCCGAAAACAGACGAGCGCATAAAGACGGTATTCGGTCTGATCGATGACATTGATGAGGCTTTGATGAACCGTTCCGGTAAGGAGCGCTGGAATGCCGTCAACACCGTAATGATCCGTTGTTGGGAGTACATTCAGGATTTCTGCGAGGTTTGCAAAGAGCGTCAGGAAGAAGCGGAAGCTGCAGGCGGCACAGTCACTGTGGCGGAAACGCTTTCTGAAATTCTAAGCTCCATTGCCGGCACATCTGAGGTCGGCAGCGGAACCAGCACCCCTGTTCCGGAGGCATCCGGCAACGGAGGTGAATCAGCAACTGCTGCAGCGAGGGCGGAGACACGGTCCAAGGCGTCTGAAAGTGAGTCTGACGATGAAAACGCTTCTCCCCAAACTGAGTCAGAAAACAATGAAAACGCATCTGAGTCTGGAGAAGCCTCGGATCAACCAGATGCTTCTGAAAATGCTCAGCCCGGTGGCGGAGGTTCCGGCTCCGGAAAGCAGCAAACCTCGGAATCCGAAAAAGGAAGAATTCCGCACCAACAGACAGACGGCGTCAGCGCCCCTGTCGGCGGTTCCGTCACGAAAAATTCCGGGTATCAGCGCGAGCAATATGACCGTGCAGCCTCGGATATCGAACGGATCCTGGACAATATGGCGGAAAAGGCTGCCTGCGAGGAACTTGAAAGCGAACGCATACGGGAACTGAATGAAGCTGCACAGAGTATTTCCTACGGAAATATCCACAGCGGCGTCAATATCCGCGTGAACCGCATTGCATCCGTTGATCCGGAGCTTGTGGAACAATACGATGCGATCTGCAATCCGCTCATCAGCATTTCTCGGCAGCTTCAGAAAAGTCTCCTGCGGCAGCTCAAGGAGAACCGGCGCGGCGGCAAACAGACCGGCCTTATTATGGGGCGGCGTCTGGATGCGCATGCTTTGTGTCGGAATGACGGCAAGGTGTTTTATAAGAACAACCTGCCCAATGAAATCCCTGAGCTTGCGGTGGGACTTCTTTTGGATGAGTCCGGGTCTATGTGCTCCTGCGACCGCTGCACTTATGCCAGAGCGGCAGCCATTATTCTGTATGATTTCTGCGAAAGCCTTGAGATCCCTGTTATGGTATACGGTCACTCGACCGATTACTATGACGGGAAAGATTCGGTAGAGCTTTACTCCTATGCCGAGTTCAACGGCTTTGACAATGACGATAAGTACAGGCTGATGGATATCAGTGCCCGCGGCAGCAATCGTGACGGAGCTGCACTTCGCTATGTGGCGGAGGCGCTTTCCAAGCGACCCGAGGCTGTAAAGCTTCTTATCCTGGTATCAGACGGGCAACCTGCCGATACCGGTTACTACGGCACAGCCGCTGAGGAGGATCTGCGAGGGATCAAGCAGGAATATCAACGCAAAGGCATACTCTTTGTTGCCGCCGCAATCGGCAACGATAAGCAGAATATTGAGAGGATCTATGGGGATTCCTTCCTCGATATTACTGACTTAAATCAACTGCCCACGAAGCTGACCGGTGTGGTCAAGCGTCATATTCGGGTATAAACACATCAAGATATAACAAAACGATGGGCAGCTGGTGATGACACACGGTTGCCCATCTGTTTTCAGAAAGGAACATCATTATGCATTTCAAAACACTGGTGACCGTGACCATGCCGACTGTGGAAGAAGATCCGCACGAAAATGCTGCGGTCGAACAATCCATCGATTTGCTGCAGGCCAGAAAAGATGATTTGGCTAAGGACATTATGGCGGAACTGACTCTGTGCACTCTTATGGGAAGGACAACGAATTTCGCACGCCAACTGGTGGGCGCAGTAGAAGAAGTTATGACGCCATACAGTACCGAGCCGCCGGAAGAATACAAGGAATTTGCTGACATGACCGAGGAGCTGAAAGCCGACTACGCAAAGTCCGTAGACTGCCTGAAGCTTCCAAACGGAAAGATCGTTGAATGCGGAAGTTACCCGTATTTCAGCAAGTACAGCATTGTAGATGGGAAGGTCAGCCAAAACAAGGTCGGTACTCTCCATCATACCAGACGCACGAAGCAATCCCGAAAAATACAGTACCTGCCGAATTGTCCTCGGCAAAAGGTGTATAAGACCTTTGAAAAATATGCCGAAGATTATCGCAGATATGAGTACAACGAGGAAGAAAAGGGATACGGATTTTATTGCAATCCCAATGCCATGTGGGACTGGTATCAGATCGGCGGAAGATGGCCGGTGACTTTCCTTGTAAAAGCAGACTGTACGGAATACTCTTTCGGGGAACGAAGCTGGGGCAACTACAGCAAAAAATACCCTGCACCCGAAGGATATATGTGGGTTTCGGCAGCAAGGAAAAAAGACATCTGCTGGGATATTATGCGGAGCTGGTATATTGCTCAGGATACGGAGCGATACACCAAACTCAAGGAAGCGTTCCAATGTGGCAAATTACCCGATGAGTTCCATGGTGAGTTACGAGAGAACGGATTTTTTTGCTGCGGCAAGTGCGCCTATGCAGCCGGTGAAACCTTGGACGAATACCTTGCCCGCATAGGAATACCGAAATCGTGGAAGTATCCCATCGGCGTATCTGATATCGTCGATGCAGACGAATGGCTCAGCAAAAATGACATCAGCATCGGAAAAGAGAGCAGTAACTGGCACGAACAGATCGATACTTATATTGATGATCTTGACGGCGAAGATGTTCTTGTTTCCGTAGACTATCACATGTAAGGAGGTACTCATATGTTTATAAACAAACCCGGTGCCGAATTCTTATATAACGGCATCACATACCGAGTCGGTGATGTGATCATCGGCAGCGATCAAAGCGAATATGCCGGCCTTATCGGTTCTATTTTTGAAATCCGTGACGGCAGCGACAAAGAAACCGAAAACGATACTCCGGACATCTACTGCTCTTTTGAACCTCCGGTATTACCGGCAGATATAGCAAAGGTGGAAGAGGTGTTTTCAGACCTGTATGATGAAAAGAAGGAAGTGGATGACATTTGCTTCGACATGGTCATTATGGCTCCGGAAATGATTATCGTTCCCGGTCAGGCAAAGAAGTCCATCAAGCTCTACATATTGAGCGAGGATTGGGCTGTGGACGGCAACACCGGACATTCGTCCAGTATTTATTCGGATCCGCTGGAAGCCAGAGCAAGGCTCAATAAAGCGCTCGGAAACGAGATCGACTCCGGTTGCCTTTCGGACTGGATCAATACACCGGAATACCAGACAGAGATATCGGAAAATTCCTATGAAGGGTGGTTAGATGGATTCTATTGTGAAAACCATTATGCCATTTCCTTGGAAGAACGCGATGTGGTTCTGACACCTTCGCTTATCGGTGATGTTGGACGAGCCTATTTAGACGCATCCCGGTATGAGGATTTTGCCTCTCAGGTTGAGCAGTGGGAAGAAGTCGGCGAGTTATCGGAAGAAGAATATCAGCGGTATCTTACGGATGTACGCATTCCAAACATGATCGACAAAGGACTGAGCGATATCTATTGGGAGTGCTATTGGGAATCTGTTTCAGAAGCTGCGCACACGTTGTTGCGTGAGTATTTGACTCGAAATACACATTCCAACACAGAATCAGCAAAATGATAGGGAGGCGATTTCGTGTATTGTCATAGTAATCCAATGAGGCCGCTTACGAGCATCGTTTCCTATCCGGAACGTGGCGACGGCGGTGACAGCCGATACCGTGGAAACTGCTCTCCAAAGCTGATCGAAGACCTTATCGGGTTCTTTAAGCCCAAAGAGATCTGCGATTATATGTGCGGGAGCGGAACAACCAAAGCAGCGGCTGATAAAGCTGGTATCCGCAGTCATCTTTATGATCTGCACAGCGGGTTCGATATTATGAACTGCGATATTCCGGAGCGACCGGAATTTGTATTCTGGCATCCGCCGTATTGGGATATCATTCAGTATTCCGATGTCATGTACAGGGCATCTGATGTAATGCAGAAGTATGGATATGACCCGAAACGCATGGACCTGTCCCGTATTGAACGCTGGGACGATTTCGTCAGCGCAATGAATTATGCCATGATGAAACAGTTTTCGGCACTGGAAAAAGGCGGTCGGATGGCTGTTCTGATGGGTGACATCAAAAAGAAAGGCAGACTTTACAGTATGCTTGCCGAGATCGTAAAGCCCGGCACCTTGGAGAATATCATCATCAAGGCACAGCACAACTGCTTTTCGGACCGGACGCAGTATAGCGGTAAGTTTATCCCTATCCTGCATGAGTATGTTATGATCGTTCGCAAGGACTCTCCTGTGCTCATTCCGATTTTGATGACACAGAGCTCAGCGGTAGATATCCGCGATATGCCGGGAGCAACCTGGCGTGATGTGGTTGCGGCAGTTTTGGAGCAATGCAAGGAGCCGGTGGCTCTTTCCTTTCTCTATGAACAGATCGAACCGCATAAAAAGGCACAGGCAAACAAATGGTGGAAAGAAAAGATCCGCCAAACGCTGCAGATCAATCCCATGCACTTCACCCATGACGGGCGAGGCATGTGGTCATTGAACAGGAATGCAGCATAGTAACCGTTATGGGAGGGATGTCACTTCGGTGGCATCCCTTTTCGCATAGAAGTTTGCAATTTGGACACACTAATATTTGAAAAAGGCATTTACATTTTTACTGCCGTTTGATATAATGTGAAGTAAGAATGTAAATGCCTTTGCAAGGAGGTGTGTGCCATGGATCAGATTTGGACACGAATAAATGAATTGGCTGAGGCAAACAACGGATTTGTTCGGACAGCCCAGGTTGAGGCGCTTGGTATCAGCAGACCTATGTTGCGCAAATATACCGATGCTGGGAAGTTAGAGCAGGTACGCAAAGGACTATATGTGCTTGCGGATGGCATGCCGGACGAATATGCATTGCTTCAGGGGCAGTGCCGTGATGCTGTTTTCTCTTATGGTACGGCGCTGTACCTATGGGGGCTTTCAGACCGAACGCCACACATATATGACATTACAATCCCAAGAGATAAAAATATCTCTGTATTAAAACGGGATAATCCGAATTTGCGATGCCACTATTTGCCGAGAGATGTCTATGAGATTGGTATCACACAGACGCGCTCACCACAGGGTGCAGAAATAAAATTATATGATAAAGAGCGATGCCTTTGTGATTTGATCCGTAATAAGGAGCAGATGGATATGCAGCTATACACGCAGGCAATCAAGGATTATTTCAAGGCTAAACCCAACAATCGGAAACTGTTGAAATACGGGAAGCTGTTCGGAATAGAAGATAAAATCAGAACCTATATGGAGGTATTATAATGAAAACGCCGGAACAATTAAAAGGGACCATACGCAGTATGGCAACGAAAAAGAATCTCCGGGCGCAGGAAGTTTTACAGATGTTTCTGTTTGAAAGGATTTTGGATCGTTTGGCTAATTCGGACTACCAGAAGAATTTTATCCTCAAAGGCGGACTGTTGATTTCCTCAATGATCGGCATCGGCGAGCGAACTACAATGGATATGGATACTACCGTCCGTGGAATTCAAATGGAAGAGGATGATATTGTCCGAATCATCAAGGAAATTTTGACGGTGGATGTTGGTGATGGTATACGCTTTGAATATGAGAGTATTGAGCCTATCCGAGAAGAAGATGCTTATAATAACTTTCGGGTGCATTTGCGTGCAAAGTACGGAAAAATCGATGCACCAATGAAGATAGATGTAACGACCGGCGATATGATCACTCCGGCTGCAGTGCAATATGATTTTCCGATGTTATTTGAGGATAAAACCGTACCGGTCATGGCCTATACTCTTGAGACCGTGTTGGCCGAAAAGTACGAAACGATCATTCGGCGCAATATCGGTACCACAAGAGCAAGAGATTTCTACGACCTTCATACACTGTACCGTAGTCGGAAATCGGAGATTCGCGTGGATGTTCTCAAAGCAGCCGTATTACATACGGCACAGAAACGGGAATCTCTTGAGGATATCAAAGACTGGAAGGATATCTTGAAAGACTTGCGTGAAGAGCCTCAAATGTATCTGCTGTGGGACAACTACATAGCTGAGAACAAATATATTGGGAATTTGAAGTTTCATGTGGTACTCGATACTGTAGAAGAAATTGCACAGATACTGGATTTTTGATTTAGGGACCTTGATCGCTATATCGATGTACGAAAGTCTGCGATGGCTTAAACTAATACGCGCTTACATTCCAACTGCAAATTCCAATTCGTGAAATAAGAATGTAAATTGATTTGTGCTGAAAATGCCCTTTTCCGGCGAATGGATTGACTATTGCGAAGTTTTCTGTTATACTATCTATGTAAGTATCAAGTTTGGTTCTGATCCAAGCATAGTTTAACAGAGTTACCACAGTGTCATTTGCGTTATTGCAAATGGCACTTTTTTGTTTCCGGCCAATTCATTCGGGCATAAAGCCAGCAGTCCTTCGGGGGTGCTGGCTTTTGTCATATATCAAGGCGGCATTGCCGTCAAAATCAAAGAAAGGAGCATTTCATTATGCAAAAACCATGCCAGGACAGCTATTATACGCTGTTCAGTTCCTACCCGATGCTGCTGGATTATCATGAGGAACAGGCAAAGAACAGCCGTTGGATCCGCTGCAAGGTCGCTGACCTGCAGGTGGAACCGCTCGGCGAATCCTCGCCTCTCATCGGTAATTTGTCGGCGTTTGCCGCAGGAACATCACAGGAAGCCGTAAAGGATACGGCAGAAAATCTCGGGCTTGCCATGCGCGTAAACGGAGAACTCTATCCGGTCCGCATGACAGCCTACAAAAGCCTGCTCGACAGATCGAAGATCGGAGGCACCGCGCTTTCCAAACTCAGCCGCGAGGTATTGGCCGAAGTGCTCAACGAATGCCTGAAGCTGTATTCGGCGGATGCGCTCTTGCTGATCCGGGACGAAAAAATCTCTGCCGTTCACTCCGGTGATGAGGTGGATTATTCCATCCTTCCGATCGACGAACTGTTGAAAGTTCTGCAGGCAAAACTCGATGCACGGTTCTCCGGGAACGAGTTTGAGTCTGGGTACTGTGACCATTCCTTGGTCAGTGCCTCATGGCGAATGCCTGACCAGAAGGAAGACCTGCTCGGTACCTATGCAAAGGTGCTGGCTGCCCAGGGCAAAGCGACGATGGCATCCAAGCTGATGCCGGGTATCCGCTTTATGACATCGGATACCGGTGTCGCCTCGGCAAAGGTCTCTGCACTCCTGATGAACGGCAGGCACTCTATCCATATCGGCGGCTGTGTAGCCGTAGATCATCGGCATCAATCCAAGGTCGCTGACTTCGATACGGCGCTGGATCAACTGTTTGCACAATTCGGGGACAGCATCGCCAAGTTACAGGCCCTGATGGAGATCCATCTGGATTTCCCGATTAACGCCATGACGCGGGTGTGTAAAAAGCTCAGCCTGCCTAAAAAGGCAGCAGTCGAGGCAATCGCCATGTTTGAGATGTCTTACGGCGGAGGCCCTGCCACGGCACATGATGTGTTTCTGGCCATGCAGGAGATCCCGTTTATTCTCAAAACGGATAAGTTCCCCGAAAGCAAGCTCCTTGTTGTCGAGGAAAACATGGCGCGTGCGCTCACACTCAAATGGAGTGATTTTGATTTGGCAAAGGCGGTGAGCTACTGATGGCGGCACCGAATATCCTATGCGATACTGCCGGAATGACAAACGCCCAGTGGCTGGCAGCCCGTATGCACGGACCGTCCGGTAAAATCCCGTATACGGTCGGCGGCAGTGATGTGGCAGCCGTCTTCGGGGTCTCCCCTTGGACAACGCCGCTGGAACTGTGGATGATCAAAAAGGGACGGATGAAGCCGCCGGCAAAAAGCAACGCCAATCAGCTTGAAATGGGGCATTTGCTTGAACCTATCGCAGCGCATTGGTATGCCAAGAAAACCGGTAACCGCGTGTATGAGGACACGAATCTGTACCAACACGCAGACCATCCGTATGCGCTTGCCAACTTTGATCGGCGTTTTGAGCGTGCCTCTGACGGAGAACCAGGCATCCTGGAGTGCAAGAGCTGCACCTATCATAAAGCAAGCGAGTGGGACGATGGTGCCATTCCTTTGTACTATGAATTGCAGCTGCGTTTCTACCTGGCCGTTGCTGATGTCAACATCGGTTCGTTCTCCGCAATTTGGGGAAACAACCCGGACAACGACCTGGCAATTCCGGATATCACCCGGGATAAAGCAAAGGAAGGTATGATCTTCGAGCGTCTTGATGAATGGATATGGAGCCTTGAGCATGATAAGCCGCCTACAATGTCCGGCGTAGCGCCGCAATTGGCGCTTGAATCGCTGGCCCGTATCTACGGAGAAAGTCAGTCTGGTCTGCCGACCATTGAATTTTCTTCCAAACAGGAAAACGCACTGCGTCGGATCGCTCTGTTGCAGGGCAAGATCACGGAGTGCAACCGTGAAATCAAAACTTATGAAAA
>OHKN01001214.1_pt1 | contig 10290 bp, 7 predicted proteins | sample 1568841 | NCBI WGS metagenome assembly OHKN01 (sample SAMEA3879579, study PRJEB24766) | human gut metagenome | biome: human-associated habitat; feature: feces | place: USA | collected 1985/1987
CGGGATAGAGGCCGTTTTCGTACATAGTGTAAAGTATGCGTCTGTGGACGGGCTTCAAGCCGTCACGCACATCGGGCAGAGCACGCGAGGTGATGACCGACATGGAGTAATCCAGAAAGGATTTACGCACTTCTCTATTGATCTCGACATTGATTATTTTTTGTTCGTTATATGCTTCGTCAAAGCTCACAGAGATCTACTCCTTTCCGTTATATATCCAGGTTCTGGACGTATTTTGCATTGGTTTCGATGAACTCGCGGCGCGGCTCGACCTTGTCGCCCATAAGAATGGAGAAGGTCTCGTCCGCGAGCATCGCGTCCTCTACATTGACGCGCAGCATCGTGCGGAAGTCGGGATCCATTGTCGTCTCCCAGAGCTGCTCGGCATCCATCTCGCCGAGACCTTTGTATCTCTGGATATCGCAGCTGCCCGAACCGCCGAACTCCGCCATGAACTGGTCGCGCTCCTCGTCGGAGAAAGCGTATCTTATCTTCTTGCCCTTGCTGACTTTGAACAGCGGGGGCTGAGCGAGATAGACATGACCCTGCTCGATAAGCGGGCGCATATAGCGGAAGAAGAAGGTCAGCAGCAGCGTTCTGATATGCGCGCCGTCGACATCGGCATCCGCCATGATAACTATCTTGTTGTAGCGAAGCTTTGTTATATCAAACTCGTCGCCGATTCCGGTGCCGAGGGCTATGACTATGGGCATAAGCTTCTCGTTGCCGATAACTCTGTCGAGTCTCGCCTTTTCGACGTTGAGCATCTTGCCCCAGAGGGGAAGAATCGCCTGGAAGCGTCTGTCGCGTCCCTCTTTTGCGGAGCCGCCTGCGGAATCTCCCTCGACGATGTAGAGCTCTGTGCGCTCGGCGTCGCGCTCGGTACAGTCGGCAAGCTTGCCGGGCAGGGAGTTTGAATCGAGCACGGACTTGCGGCGAGCCAGTTCGCGCGCCTTTCTCGCAGCCTCTCTTGCGCGCGAAGCGTCGAGAGCCTTCGAGAATATTGCCTTTGCGACTGCGGGATTCTCTTCAAAATAGGTCATCAGCTTCTCATAGACCGTTGTCGAGACGAGTTGGGTTATATCGGTGTTGCCGAGCTTGCCCTTTGTCTGTCCCTCGAACTGCGCCTCGGTGAGTTTGACGCTGATAACGGCAGTCAGTCCCTCGCGGACATCGTCGCCCGAGAGCTTCTTGTCGCCGTCTTTGAGAATGGAATATTTGCGTCCGTAGTCGTTGAAAACGCGGGTCAGAGCGGTCTTGAAGCCGGTCTCATGAGTACCGCCGTCAACGGTGTGGACGTTGTTTGCAAACGAGAGCATTGTCTCGTTGTAGCTGTCTGTATACTGCATGGCGATCTCCGCGCTTCTGTCGCCGTGCATGGCGGAGAAATGGATCGGCTTTTCATGCAGGGGAGTCTGACCGCGGCTTGTGGTCAGATATTCGACGAAGCTCGAAAGTCCGCCTTCGTAGCAGTAGGTGCGCTCGATGATATTATCGGGGTCGCGCCTGTCCGCAAGGGTTATGCACAGTCCCGCATTGAGGAACGCGGACTCGCGCAGGTGCCTTTCAAGGGTCTCGAAATCATAGACCGTGGTCTCGCGGAAAATCTCGGGATCAGGCTTGAAGCGTATAGTCGTGCCAGTCGCCGACGATGTGCCTATCTCCTTGAGGTCATAGTCGGGATGGCCGCCGTTCGAGAAGCGCTGCTGATAGACATGGCCGTTCTGCGCAACTTCAACTTCGAGCCACTCGGACAGAGCGTTGACGACGGACGAACCGACGCCGTGCAGACCGCCGCTCGTCTTGTACGCATTGTTGTCAAACTTGCCGCCCGCGTGCAAGGTCGAGAGCACAATTCGCTCCGCTGCCACACCCTTTTTATGCATCTCCACCGGAATACCGCGTCCATTGTCCCGGACGGTGCAGGAGCCGTCCGCCTCCAGCGTCACGCGGATCTGGGAACAGGCGCCCGCCAGGTGCTCATCGACCGAATTATCTACGATCTCATAGATCAGGTGATTCAGCCCCTTCGTTCCCACGCTTCCTATATACATACCAGGACGCTTACGGACAGCCTCCAGCCCCTCCAGAACCGTTATGCTGTCCGCATCATACTGTGTTTTACCCATAGATTCATTCCTCCTGTGCCCGACCTGGGAATCATATTTGCTGCCATTTACACGTGTGATGCAAACGGCAGCTTTTATTTCACTGGTCAAGCTGATTTCTTCCACTTATAATACGTATTTATTTTATGACTTTGAAATCATGCAAATAGAACACTCTAACTCTCTGGCATCACACCCGCCAGCCATTGTTTTATAGACTTTTCATTACCGAAAAAGTAGTAAACCGTTCTCATTTACTATAAAATATTAGTAACTGTTCAGTACCTTCACAGTCACGCGCAAAAATCCATTAAAAATTGCCTGCGGCAATGGGATTTTTGCCTGCTGGCCCATGTTTTCGTACGGTCAGCGCAGTAAATGCGCGGACCTACTGAACAGCTACAAATATTATTACATAAATTCAAAAATTTTGCAACGCATTTTTCAGAACAAATGTTCGCTTTTCGGGCAACTAGATTCCATGCCAGCACTGCCAGCTTTCTTTTATCCCAGCGCCACATCCAGAATCATCATCAGCACAAATCCAACCGCAAATCCGATCGTTCCCATATCGGAATGACTGCCCTGCGCCGACTCCGGAATCAGCTCCTCCACAACCACGTAAATCATCGCCCCTGCTGCAAGCGCCAGGAGAACCGGCAGAACCGGTTCCAGATAGCGGTACGCGGCGATCGTCGCAAGCGCCCCGATCGGCTCGACGATACCGGAGAGTGTTCCCATCGCAAACGCCTTTTTCCGGCTCATCCCAGACTCACTCCGAAGCGGCAGGGAAATGATCGCTCCCTCCGGGAAGTTCTGAATTGCGATTCCAAACGAAAGCGCCAGCGCCGCTGCAAGCGTGATGCCGCTCTTTTCTGCCAAGAATCCGGCAAATACCACTCCGACTGCCATGCCCTCCGGGATATTGTGAAGTGTGACCGCCAGAACCAGCATCGTCGTCTTCTTGAGCCCGCACACATGCCCCTCCGGTTTATCACTTCCCAGATGCAGATGCGGGATCAGGCGATCCAGCAAAAGCAGCATCAGAATACCCACCATAAACCCAATAGATGCCGGCAGAAATGCCAGACGCCCCATTGCTTCGCACATATTCATCGATGGAATTAAAAGCGACCAGACCGACGCCGCCACCATCACCCCCGATGCGAACCCCAAAAGCGTTTTCTGGATGATCGGCTTTAACTCATTTTTCAAAAAAAAGACGCAAGCTGCTCCCGCCGTCGTACCGACAAACGGAATCAAAACCCCAAGTAGCGTATTATGATCCATATTCATTCCCTTCTCTTTCTTTTTTAACATCTGAGCGGTTCTTTTCCCGGAACCTTGTTTTTTTCCTTCTATTTCTCTTTGAGGTACCGGTTTGATCAAAGAAGTCATCTCAAGTTCCTCTGATTGAATATTCCTATTGTAGCATATGCACCTTTCTTTTGCACGGTTCCTTTTTATCATTAAGCCGATTTCATCCGCCAATCCCGGCTCAAATCCGATTCAAACAACCCTCTGTTTCGGCACCGGCATTCTTTCATATATTTCGTTTACAAATGTTTTTTCACAAAATAAAAAAAGAACCAGAAACCAGGCTGTCCCTAATTTCCAGTTCTCTTTTCATTCTTTGAATACAATGATTTATCACTTTGTAATTTATTTCTGCTCAGAATTCTGTTTGATAAACTCATGAACATCGTTTACGCTTAAATTGCTCTCTTCGATCGCATCCAGTAATTCGCTTAATTCAGCTTTACGAATCTCAGCCGCTAATTCCTTTTTCTCTGCTTTCAGAGCTTTAACGGTTTCTTCTAATTTAGCCAGCTTCTCTTCTACCGCTGCCAGCTTCTCTTTGTTTACTTCTAATGCAGAACGTTTTGGTCCTCTCGGCATAATACATACCCCTTTCGTTTTCTTTGAGAATAGCACAAATCTCTTATTTGTGCAATATCGAACTTCCTTTTTTGAATGTCTTTCTCTCTGGACAAATTTCTTTTGCTTTATTATAATATCAGGTTGTATCCAAACGCAAGAAAAAAGGAGTTTGTATGAGTAATTCCAATACACAGAACGATTTTTCCAAAGGAAGTATCGTTAAAAATATCATGAATCTCGCGATCCCGATGACGCTGGCGCAGCTTATCAATGTCCTGTACAACATCGTCGACCGCATCTATATCGGGCGTATTCCCGATCACGCCACCCTATCTTTGACCGGCATCGGGCTTTCGCTGCCAATCATCACGCTTGTCATCGCATTTGCCAACCTGTTTGGCATGGGCGGCGCGCCGCTCTGCTCGATCGAGCGCGGGCGCGGGAATATCAAAGAAGCCGAGGCGATCATGGGAAATTCTTTCTCCATGATGTTCATTTCAGGTGTGCTTCTGACCCTTCTCTGCCTGATATTCCGCAAACCAATGCTGTATCTGTTCGGCGCCAGCGACGCTACTTATCCATATGCGAATGCTTACATTACGATCTATCTGCTCGGCAGCCTGTTCGTGATGGTCGGACTTGGCATGAACTCGTTCATCAATTCACAGGGCTTCGGGCGCATCGGCATGATGACCGTCCTTTTAGGCGCTGCCGCCAATATCCTGCTCGACCCGATTTTTATCTTTGTGCTTCACATGGGAATCCGCGGCGCGGCGCTCGCCACCATCCTGTCGCAGCTTCTCTCCGCTATCTGGATTCTGCGGTTTTTAACCAGTGACAAAACAATTCTGAAACTGAGACGTTCTTCCATGCGTCTTTCCGCGCAGAGAGTCCGGAAAATCGTCGGTCTCGGACTTTCCGGTTTCACAATGTCGATCACAAACTGCACCGTCCAGATCATGTGCAATGCGACCTTACAGGTATACGGCGGCGATCTCTACGTCGGCGTTATGACCGTTATCAACTCCATCCGTGAAATTGCAACGCTTCCGGTAACCGGCGTCACCCACAGCGCCCAGCCGGTGCTCGGTTTCAATTATGGGGCAAAAGAATACGGACGCGTTAAAAAGGCGATCGTCTTTACCTCTTTTATTGCAATTTTATATACGACCGGTATCTGGCTGATCGTCGATGGTTTCCCGGCATTCTTTATCCGCATTTTTAACCAGGATGCCGAACTCATCGCAGCAGGTATTCCGGCGATCCGCTTATACTTTTTCGGATTCTTTATGATGTCGCTCCAATTCTCCGGACAGTCGATTTTCGTCGGTCTGGGCAAATCCAAAAAAGCGATCTTTTTCTCTATTTTCCGAAAAGTAATCATCGTCGTTCCGCTGACAATCCTGCTGCCAGGTATGTTCGGAATGGGCACCAACGGCGTATTCGCCGCCGAACCGATTTCCAACTTTGTCGGCGGAATTGCCTGCTTTGGAACGATGCTTTTGACGATTTGGAGAGAATTGACGAGATTGCAGAAAGGGAAGGATTCTTAAAGATAGAGAGGTTATTTATTTAAATGAAAATGGCTAAAAGTTTGTGGGACGGACTTTTAGCCATTGCTGTATATAACGATAGTTTTTACTATGTCAAAAATATACATTAATTTTTTCCATATGCTTCAATTCGACACGTATGTTCCTTACTTACCTTATCGTAATTAATTCCAACCAATAAAATATTTCCCATATAATTTAAAATCGATTCTGGATAGTTCTTTTCTTTGATTTGCTGCAGCGCAGTCTGTGCATTCTGATTCCATTTAAGTTCAATTACCAGCGCCGGATAATCATTCTTGTACTCTGGTTTTGGTATAAATACAAAATCCGCAAATCCACGTCCTGTCGGTAGTTCCCGAACTGGTTTAAAATAATATTGCATCGAACTCAGATAAGCAATCGCGAGAACACTGCTCAAAGAATTTTCATTATGATATTGAATAACAGATACATATTCATCATGAATCTTCCCGATCTGTGATGCTACTACTTCCTCATCCAAATCCAATGTTGCATCCAACAACCTCTCCGACTCTTGCTGAAACAGAAACATCTCATTCCAGCGTTTACTTTCTACCGCCTTAGTCAACTCCTGCCGAATTTCTTCATTCGGAACAAACGCCATCTTTTTCGTCTGATCATAGCCTAAATACCCCAAATGAATCATATATGTCAGCACATCGTCTTTACTCTGAATATTCGAAATATCATTTCCAAATGTTGATGTATCTACCTTCACTTCAACTCCAGACAGCATTTCGATAATTGCCGTTTTCAATCCGTCATAATCCATATTAATGAGCGGCACAATCGCCTCATAAGACGCGGTTTCCGACCAATAGCTCTTAAATTCACCATCCAACATGACACTCACAACTGCTTTGGGATTATAAACCTGACAATTTCTTAGAACATATCCATCATACCACGCCTTTACCTTATCAAATTCCACCTGATAGCGTTCTGAAAGTTCTTTCACCTCCGCCTCCGTAAATCCAATATACGGAGACAAGCGACCCGCGCTCAACATCGTAAATTCGTCAAAATTGTTCAGTGCCGACTGGGTTTTCTCTTTTTTAATAGGAAGAATGCCCGTCAAATAAGCAAGTTGAATATACTTGGTCGGTTCCGTTCCCTTAAACAATCCCCTCAGGAAACTTATATATTCATCCTGAATTTTCGAATTCGCCGCCATATCACGAATCAGAACATCCCACTCATCAATAATTACAACAAACTTATTCTTCGTTGCATTACAAATAAATGACAATGCTTCTGGAAGCGAACACGTGTCGCTCGGTATTGCTTCTGAATAGTATTTTCTTAATTCCTCAATCGTTTTCTCTGTAATATACGATACAACCCTGTCGGCACCCCCGGCAGCTCCTATACACCATTGTATATCCCAGTGGATTACATCGTACCGATTTAGATGTTCCTTAAAATCCGGACTTTGACTAATTTCAAGTCCAGAAAACATCTGCTCTGAATCACAGCCTTTACTATAATACGCTGTCAGCATATCTGCCGTGATCGACTTTCCGAACCTTCTGGGGCGGCTATTGCAAATATATCCCTGCAATGTATTCATCACCTTATTGGTATACGTCAACAAACCTGTTTTATCAATATAGATTTCCGAATTCAACGCAACTTGAAACGCTGAATTATCCGAATTCACAAAAATCCCCATATTGACACACTCCTTTCGAAGCTGTTGCTTTGCCTGTTCATAATATTAATCATATTTATATGATTAATATTAACATTTGATAGTTTGAATGGCAAGATCATCATTCAAAACGTTCCTCTACTTCTCAGCCATCCGAATCAGCAACTCCAATATTTTAATTGCCATCTCTTCTTCCCGCATCCAGCCATTATAAACATCCTTCATGTCCTTCAAAATTATGCTTTCATCCGCCACCTCATAAAAGCGTGTATTTACTTTTTCTATGACAGCTTCATCCGGCACATCCTCTTCCATAAAATACATACTCTCTCCATAAATTCCCTTCCTTTTACCACCCATAACATCCCCTAATACCACACTTCCAAAATTTTCCATTCTGCAAGGCGGCAGTTTGAATTCCTCTAAAACAGAATCAAGAATTCTCTTCACTTCATCCGATGCTCCTTTTCGTTTCGTCAAATAACCATCCAGCGCCCCAAACAGGCGATCCATTTGTCTCTTCAACTCCGCCGGGATCTGAAGATAACGGCTGTCCAATTCTATCTTCCGCCATTCAGCATACTGTGGATGCGGTTTCATCGTCTGATGCCCCGTCCTGAATTTAATAAGAGAAGGATATGGATTTTCTTTCAATATGTTTTTATGGATATTTACAAGTTCATCATAAAGCGGTCGATAAATTTCCTGCGCTCTTTTCCTATTCAATTCTTCTTTTCGCTGCTGTGCGTTGACCCATATAGACCCAAGCAATGAAAAAACAGCACCGACAACTGCTCCAAGCAATGTTCCGATTATACCTAATAGGGTTTGAGAATCTGCCCGCGTGAAAAGATTCACTTGTCCTAACAATGTCACAAACGTAAACAAAACAAGAATGACTCCACATATATAGATGCAGATTTTGAATTTACTGAAATAATATTTTAGCTTTAAAAATATCATAAATCCTCACTTCTTTTTGCAAAGATTTTTCTTGTATTGTATCATTTCAAAAAAGAATTTGCAAAGATTTACCCAATCTATTTTTCAACTTCTTTTCTTCTTGCATCCTCCCCTTACATATGCTATTCTATGAAAATAGCAATTCCAGCAAAGCGGTCACTTTATAAAAAAGAACGGCTGAGTTTTTACTCCTCAGTCGCTCTTTCATCCACACACATTTCCCGTCCGCTCATCCCCGCCATCACAATCAAAAACCAGAAAAATGGCTGTCTGCAATTCATCAGCATAAAACTTTCCGCCAACAGTACCAGTACCGCCGCGCACTGTGCTTAATTACATCCACAAATTTTCCGGATACAATTCCGCATTTATCATTCGGCGAAAGCCTTCCTGCGCCGGTTCAATATCTTCCTTATAAGTAATTCCAATCCACTTATCCGCTGTCCCAAGTACCTTAACCAAAGCTGCCTTCTTTTCCAGCAACTCCGCAACAATATTCGGAAGAAGGTATTCTTTTTTCTCTGGATGAGCACCCAAATGTTCTAAAAAGCTCTGAAAACTTTCCTTAATATATTGTAAAAAGTCTGGATATCCCGCCCACATATTCATCGAAACCATCGTGTCTGGTGTAATCCAGCCTTCTACTTCTGCATTATCGCACCGAATCTTGCCGTCTATCTTCTGAATCCCGGTTGTCTCAATTACTTTTTCAAGATGACCTGTATCATCCGCCACACAGACGCCTCTGGTCACAGCGCCATTCTCACTCAAAGTATTTTTCAGAGAAAATCCCGCCATCGCCAGAGCTATCTTTCCGTCCTCATGTTTTCCCGAAACCAGAAAATCATGCAGCTTGACAAATGCTTCCTTTCCATAATAGTCGTCTGCATTGATAATCACAAACGGCTCTTTCACGATATCCTTACAAGCCAGGATCGCCTGTCCTGTACCCCAAGGTTTCACACGCCCCGCTGGAACCTCATATCCTTCTGGCAGATCCTCCAACTCCTGATAAACATACTCGACCGGCATGACCTTAGACAATCGGTTTCCGATCACTTCTTTGAATTCTTTCTCAATTGCCTTGCGAATCACAAAGACAACCTTTGTAAATCCCGCTTCTTTCGCATCATAAATTGAAAAATCCATGATAATCTCCCCGTTGGGAGCCATTTTCGCAAGCTGCTTGATACCGGTTCCGAAACGGGAACCGATGCCGGCAGCCATGATGATGAGGGTTGTGTTCATTTTTTCCTCCATAGAATTTCTCTATATCTTAGTAAGTTATTTATTCTCTTCCTCACAGATAGTTGTCTTAGTATACGTTCTATCACTAATAATATAGCGAGGTCTGGCTTTCACTTCTAAGTATATCTTTCCAATATATTCACCCAAAATACCAAGACAAAGCAGTTGGACACCTCCTATAAAACATATTAAACTTGTCATACTTGCCCATCCATTTACGGTTTCTCCGATAAAATACTCCACAAACGACCAAAGCACTCCGATAAAACTTAATACAGCAATAACAAAACCAACTCCCGTTATCATTCGAATCGGCTTAATGCTAAGACTCGTAATGCCATCAAAAGCCAGCGAAAGCATTTTACTTAGAGGATAATGGCTCTCACCTGCAATTCTCTCATGCCTTTCATAATATACGATCGTACTTTTAAATCCAACCAGGGGAACCATTCCTCTTAAAAAAATATTTACCTCTTTATAATTTGCAAACTCCTGAAGAACCCGGGAAGATATCAGACGATAGTCCGCATGATTATAAATGACCTCCACTCCCATCCAATTTAATAGCTTATAAAAAGACTCCGCTGTAAACCTTTTGAAAAAAGTGTCTGTATCCCGCCTGCTTCTCACACCATATACGATTTCATTTCCTTTTAAATATTCTTCTACCATAGAATCCATGGCATTGATATCATCCTGACCATCACAATCAATCGATATTGTAATATCACATTGATCCTTTGATTCCATCAAACCTGCTAAAACAGCATTTTGATGTCCTCTATTACGGCTTTGTGATATACCAAGAAAGCAATCATCTTTCTTTGCCAATTCACATAAAATATTCCATGTTTGATCTTTA
>OHKN01001227.1_pt1 | contig 10174 bp, 9 predicted proteins | sample 1568841 | NCBI WGS metagenome assembly OHKN01 (sample SAMEA3879579, study PRJEB24766) | human gut metagenome | biome: human-associated habitat; feature: feces | place: USA | collected 1985/1987
CGCGGCCTGCTGGAGCTTTCCCGCCGTGGAGTGGCGGTGGTCGGGCTCCCGGGGACCATTGACAATGACATCGCCTGTTCCACGTATACAATCGGGTTCGACACCGCCTGCAATACGGCGCTGGATTCCATCGACAAGCTGAGGGACACCATGCAGTCCCATGAACGGTGCTCCGTGGTAGAGGTCATGGGGCGGCACGCGGGGCATCTGGCCCTCTATGTGGGCGTGGCCTGCGGGGCCACCTGCGTCTTGGTTCCGGAGCGCCCCGTGGACTTTGAAGCGGATGTGGTGGAGCCGATCCGCCGGGCCCGGCTGGGTGGCCGCACCCACTTTATGGTCATTGTGGCCGAGGGCGTGGGCAGCGCCTATGATGTGGCCAAAAAGATCACGGAGGCTACATCGCTGGATACCCGCGTCACTGTGCTGGGCCATGTCCAGCGGGGCGGTGCACCTACGGCCCGGGACCGGGTAGCGGCCACTTACATGGGGTATGAGGCGGTGCGCCTGCTGGCCGAAGGCAAGAGCAACCGCGTGGTCTGCGTGCAGGGGGACACCTATGTGGACTACGATATCACCGAGGCCCTGAAGATGAAGAAGGGGCTGGATGAACAGACCTATACGGTCATGCGGGCACTGACCGGAGTGGAGCAGAGATAGAAGAAAAGCCGCCGGATACATTCTTATCCGGCGGCTTTTTGGCGATTGATTACAGATCGGTGGTAAGCACCTTGTTCAGTTTTGCAAAGCGGGGAAGGGCATGCTCCTTGGGGCGCTCGGGCTCTCCCTGGATCAGGGGCAGCACATAGTCGATAAAGGCCTGTTCGACGCCATTCCCTTCCGCGTTGATCCACTCCCGGGGAACCTTCTTTTCAAAGTTCGCCACGATATCCAGGGGCTCCAGCACGGTTTTGCACTCGTACTTTCCGCCGTCCCTGGTGCACTGGAAGGCCACCATCTTGTCGGTGTTTCCCGCCACGGCGGCCTCCACCGCCACACGCCCGGCCATCTTTGCCTCTTCAATATCAGTGTGAGAGGCAAGGTGCGCACCGCAGCGCTGAAGGAGGGAGAGCTCGATACCGCGGACCTTGGCGCCGGTCTTCTGCTTGATGACCTCGGCAAGCATGGTGGCAAGTCCGCCCAGCTGGGCGTGGCCGAAGCCGTCGGTGGCGCTGGTCTTAGCCTCGGAGACGAAGGAGCCGTCGGCGTAGTGGATGCCCTCCGACACCGCGACCATGCACTTGCCGGTCTTGTCATAGATTGCCTGCACATCGGCGATGAACTTCTCCATGTCGAAATCCACCTCGGGCAGGTAGACCAGATCGGGGCCGAATCCGGCCCAGGTGGCCAGAGCGGCGGAACCGGCCAGCCAGCCGGCATGCCGGCCCATGATCTCGATGACGGTCACCATGCCAGTGTCATAGACGTGGGCGTCCTGCCAGACCTCGGCGCAGGAGGTGGCGATGTACTTGGCGGCGGAGGCGAAGCCGGGGCAGTGGTCGGTGCCGAACAGGTCGTTGTCAATGGTCTTGGGGATTCCAACCACATAGATGTCCTCTCCCCTGCACGCCTCAAAGATGCGGCCGCAGGTATCCATGGTTCCGTTTCCCCCGTTGAGGAGTACATACCGTATTCCATATTTCCGGAAGATTCCCGCCATGGCATTGTAGTCCTCCTGTTTAAGGGCATACCTTGAGGATCCGATTGCGGTGGCCGGCGTCTGAAGCAGAAGACTCAGCTTTTCCTCCGGATACTGCATCAAATCCAGAAACTGCTCCTTCAGAATCCCCTCACTTCCGCCGATTGCGCCGTACACCTTGCCTATGCTGCCGGAATTCCTGGCTTCCTCCACAACACCATACAGGGAAGCATTGATGACAGCCGTGGGGCCGCCTCCATGGACCACCAGAACATTTGCCGACATTGCCTCTACCACCTTTCCCATTTATAATACCTGCATTTTCCTATACCGGTCAGCCATTTCCTCCAGGGAAACCTGTTCCACCAAAGGCGCTTTGCCGTAAGAGCCAAACTGTACGATAAGGGTGCCCACCACTTCCTTCACGCCCCGCTCAATGCAGTCTGTAATGGCCGCCGTATCCTCATCCGGTATGGCGCCGGTCATCACGGTTTCCATGATGGGCGTCAGGAAAACCCTGGGGTCGAACTGCTCCCGCTTGGATTCCAGCAGCTCATAGATGCCTCCGATGGAGCTGCTGTTTCTCTTCTCCGGGTTCCCGGCGAAAAACTCCTTCATATTGCGGGTAACAGCCAGCCTGATGTCCGTATCCACATTAATCTTGTTGATACCGCATCTGGCCGCTTCCTGCAGTTCACTGACGGCAATTCCATAGGTGCCGGTCAGCGTGCCTCCCAGCCCGTTGATTTCATCCACAATATAGGCCGGAACCGTGGACGAGCCATGGGATACCAGTGCCCCGAAAATACCCTCGTGATTCAGGCACTCCCGGATGGCCACCGCTATCTCCTTGCGCAGCTTTACATTCTTTCCCTTGGAAGCCCCGTGCATGGTTCCGTAGGATATGGCCAGAGCATCCACACCTGTCTTCCTGAAAAATTCAACTGCCTTTAAGGGATTGGTATAAGTGGATCCCTCTGAAAACACATGGTCCTCCACCCCGGCCAGCACTCCCAGCTCCCCTTCCACGCTGACGCCTCTTGCATGCGCGTATTTCACCACCTCCCGGGTCAGCTCCACATTCTCATCAAAGGCAAGGGACGACCCGTCAATCATCACCGAAGTATATCCCCCCTGTATGGCGGCTGCACAGGAGTCAAAATCACGTCCATGGTCCAGGTGAAGGACAATGGGGATGGGGCTGTCCTCCCCATATTTCTTAACGGCCCTGGCAATATTCCCGGCGCCGGCTTTCTTATCCTCCAGGGTGGCATTCATAAAGTCGCATCTTCCCCCCATGAAGCCGTTTGCCAGGTCAGCTCCCTGCAATATGGCAGCGGAGCGGAACATCTCATGGACCCCGATGGCGGCCTTTGCCTGGGCCACCGCGTTGACGTTGAAAGCGCCCTGGGCAAATCCATGTTTAACAGAAGCCTCCATGAGAGGTCTCAATGGAATCAATGTCATATTTTACCTTCCTTTTCCGACGTTTCATCCCCGGCAGCGTCATGCCTTTTCCTTAGAACCTGCAAGCCGGATAATGTCTTTTATATCTTCGCGCAGCCGCAGTTCCGCGTACTGTGATAATTTCCAGGCATGGCCCTGGTCCTTCCCCTCAGCCAGCCCCTCTTTCAGATAGTTCACATACTGGCAGCGCACCTGGGTACCAAAATTGATTTTGGCCACTCCGCTGTCAATGGAACGCTTCACCAGTTCCTCATCCATACCCGTGCATCCGTGAAGAACAAAGGGGATATCCGTAAATTTCCTGCACTCCTCCAGCACCTCCACCCGGATATCCACAGGGCCGTTGTAAAACCCGTGGGCATTGCCGATGCCGATGGCCAGTGAATCGGGATGGCAGAGCTTAAGATACTGCCTCACCACATCCGGATCCGCAATATTGGATGCGCCTATCTTGTTTCCCCTGTCATCCAGGCGGCACAATTCGCCGATTTCCGCTTCCAGCGGCACGCCAAAGGACCTGCACACCCTGGCCACTGCCTCTGTGGCAGCCGCATTTTCCTCCACAGGCAGGGCGGAACCGTCAAACATAATAGAGGTGAATCCCAGCTTCAGCATCTCCATGCAGCGCTCAAAGCTGTCCCCGTGATCCAGATGGATTGCAACCGGCACAGATACCTTGGCGGCCATCCATTTTGCCGTCTCATAAAACCAGTCATGGCCTGAATAGGCCCCGGTATTCACATAGTGGGCCAATATAACAGGGGAACGAAGCTCCTCCGCAGCCATACATACGGCCCGTATGATGTCATAGGTTCCTCCCTGGGTATTGATGGCGGGAACTGCATAGTGGCCTTCATATGCCTTTTGAAGCATTTCATAAGTGGTTGTCAGCATGCTTTTCTCCTTCTCAGATGTTCACGATGACTTTCAGATAATCGGACGGGGACTGAATCATGTCCTTTATGGTATCCTCCACCTGGTCCAGTTCAATCATTTTTGTTATAATGGCGTCCGTAGGCACCTTTCCCTGGTTGACCAGACCAATGGCCTCCGGGAATTTTGCATTGGAATTTCTGGACGGGCACACATCAATTTCCTTCTGCATCAGGCGTACCGTGTTAATCCGCACCGGGTCATGAGGCCATCCCACCAGGGCAATCCGTCCTCCATGGCACACATAATTGTGCATGTTCTCCAGGATGACCGGCGCTCCCGTACAATCAATCATGGCCTCAGGCAGCTTACCGCCTGTCACCTCCCGCAGATACTCCTCCACATTTCCATCCCCGGAATTAAAGGTGCATGGTACCCCCAGCTCCTTTGCGTAATCCAGGCGCTTTTGCAGCACATCCACCAGTATGGGGGTTGCGCCGTAATTAATACAGGCAAATGCAGCCATAAGGCCGATGATTCCTGCGCCGAACACAACGCAGTGCTCTCCCTTTGACACCCTGGCCCTGGTTGCCCCGTGAAGACCGATGGTCAGGGGTTCCACCAGGGCTGCATGGGTAAAGGTCAGTTCATCGGGAAGCTTATATAAAAGCTGCACCGGATGAAGGAAATACTCGGACATCATGCCGTCCTTATGTACGCCGCACACATGGAGATCCGCGCAGTTATTGAAACGCCCTGCCGCGCACATATGACACTTGTTGCAGGGTACATAGGGTTCCAGGGCCACACGGTCTCCCGGCTTTAACCCCTTGTCATTCTCCCCGATTTCCTGGATGATGCCCACGCCCTCATGGCCCAGCCCGTTAATGGGATAGCGCATGGTGGGGTTCACTCCCCTGTAAGCAGTCACATCCGAACCGCAGATACCGCACATTTCCATCTTTACGATTGCCTGTCCTTCTTTCAGCTCCGGCATAGGCAAATCTTTTATCACCAGGTTTCCTGGCTCCGGCAGACATAATACCTTCATGATTTCAATCCTCCTCATTTTCTCTGATATAATCAAGCGCATTGGGCATGATGCCCAGAGACCAGCCTCCGTCAGCAAATATCACCTGCCCCACAATGTAATCTGATTCTTTACTGGCCAGAAAACAGGCCAGGCCGGCAATCTCCTCGGCCTTTCCGAAACGCCCGATGGGCGACACAGACAATATGGCCTTCTCATCCAATATTCCGGATTTAAGGGGTCTTTCAACCATCTCTGTCCGAATCCAGCCCGGTGCAATGGCATTCACCTTAATGTTGTACATGGCCCATTCTGCGCCCAGCTGCTCTGTCAGCAGATTCACCGCTCCCTTTGTAATGCCATAGGGCACCCGGCCCACGTTAATCATTCTGGTATTGCCGGAGGAGATATTGACAATGCTTCCTCCCCCGTCCCGTCTCATATAAGCCCCCACTGCCTGACAGCAGAACAGCGGCGCCTTCATATTGATGTCGATTACCTCATCCAGCACTTCCTCCGACAGTTTGAGCGTGGGACATGGACGGGCCACGCCGGCGCAGTTTACCAGCACATCAATATGTCCGTATTTTTCATGTACATAATCCGCCATGGAAAATATCTGCGCTCTGTCCCGCAGATTAATCTGATAAAACTCCGCCATATGGCCTATGTCCATGGCAGCCTTCCTACCCTCTTCCTCCAGCACATCCGCTATGACCACCCTGGCTCCCTCGCGGGCATATCTGGAAGCAATCCCAAATCCAATGCCTCTGGCCCCGCCTGTAACAATGGCTGTCTTTCCATTTAATCGTCCTGATTCCATATTTCTACCACCATTTAATCTTGTCTGTTATATAGTTGCGGTACTCGATAAACCTGGAGGATGTGATATCTCTGGGCCTTGGCAGGTCAATTCTCACTTCCTCCTTGATTTTGGCCGGTTTGTTGCTGAGAATCAGCACACGCTCCGCCAGATACACGGCTTCCTCTATGTTGTGGGTGATGAACACCACCGTGCTCCCCAGCTCCTTCCACAGGCGTATGACCTCATCCTCCAGATAAAAGCGCATCTTCACATCCATCTGTCCATATGGCTCATCCATCAGCAGCAGGTCGGGCTGCATGGCAAAGGAACGTCCGATGATGATTCTCTGCTCCGCTGATACGGACAGCTCGCCCGGATAAGCCTTCCTGAACTCCTGAAGTCCCATCAGGTCCAGTATCTGGTCCACCCTGCGGTCGATTTCAGCCTTGGGGATTCTCTTAATCTTAAGCCCATAGGCCAGGTTCTCCTCCACGGTCAGCCACGGAAGGGCGCTGGGCTCCTGGAACACAAAGGAAATGTTATGCTTGCGCGGGTCCGCAGGGACCCCGTCTATATACAGATCGCCCTCGCTGGGCATATGAATCCTGGTAAGGCAGTTTAAAAATGTGGTCTTTCCGCAGCCTGTAGGCCCCACTACACACACGAACTCGCCTTTACGGATGTTAAATGACATATTGTCCAGCACCAGCAGGTCGCCGAATCGCTTTGTAAGATTCCTGACCTCGACTTTTATGGGCCGGGTATCCTCTCTTTCAGGCATTTTTGTCCTCCTATTAAATTGCTAAATCAGTGTTGTCGGAAATAACCGTACGCAGTTTTAAGAACTCCTCGCTTACCATATCCCTTGGCCTGGGAATGCTGATGGGATATACTTCCTTCACAGTGGCCGGGCAGTCGCTGAGCAGGATGATTCTGTCTCCCAGATAGCAGGCTTCCTCTATATTGTTGGTGACAAATATGACGGTGCGCTTTTCCTTTTCCCAGATTCTAAGGATTTCCTCCTGCATCTGATACCGTGTCTGGGCGTCCAGCTGCCCAAAGGGTTCGTCCATGATTAACAGCTTGGGGTCCGCCGCATACGCCCTGGCGATTCCCACCCTCTGCTTCATGCCGCCTGACAGCTGGGTGGGATAGGATTTCTCAAATCCCTTAAGGCCCACCAGCTCTATGTAATGCTGTGCAATCTCCCTGCGCTGTCCCTTGGACATTCCGCGGAATTTAAGGCCCAGCTCCACATTTTCCATAACCGTCTTAAAGGGCATCAGGGCCAGCTTCTGGAACACCATGCTGATTTCCGGGTTTACGCCCTTCCACTCCCTGCCATTGTACACAACCTTTCCCCCGGTCTGCTGCTCCAGCCCCGCGATGATATTGAGCAACACGGTCTTGCCGCAACGCCCCGGCCCCAGGATTACCAGAAATTCGCCGTCGTTCACATCAAAGCTCACATCTTCTATGGCTGTAAAATATCCCTTGTCGCTGAAAAACGTCTTGGATATCCCATTTATTTCCATTCGTTTATTTAGTTGTTCCACGGGCACACCACCTTCTCAAGTTTTTGAAGCCCCAGTGACAAAAGGGCGCCAATGATTGCAATGGTTATGACAGAGACAAGTACCAGGGCCATATCGCTTCCCTGCCAGCCTCTGGTCACCAGTGCTCCCAGTCCTTTCTGGGCGCCTAACATCTCGGCTGCCAGTACCGTTGTCCAGCCTGAGCTGACCGAGGTGCGGATTCCCGCAAAGATGGAGGGCAGGGCAGTGGGGATAACGATATCCGTCAGTATCTGCCTGTTATTTCCGCCAAATACATGGCCTACATCCAAATTAATTTTATCCACCATCTCAATTCCCGTGGAGGTGTTGATGACTAACGGCACAAAGGTTCCGATAAACACCAGCAGTACCTTTGGAAATTCACCGATGCCGAACCACATGATTACAATGGGAATCCAGGCAATGGGCGGTATGGGACGGATAACCTCAAATATACTGCCGAAAAACGCCTTGCATTTCCTGTTCCATCCAATGAGAATGCCAAAGGAAATACCAAAAGCCCATGCAATAAGAAGCGCCATCAGCACACGCCTTAAGCTGGCCCATGCATGGCCTGCCAGGGAAGTCTTTGCGATGGGTTTGGTAAAAGTCTTCACAAAACGCGCCCACACATCAGCCGGGGCAGGCATCAGCTCCGGGTGGCTGTCCGAGAACAGGACCCATCCCACGGCAATCATCAGGATTGCCAATACAGGCAGGCCGTAGTACAGGACGTTTCTCAATGTTTTCTGCTGTTTGCTTGCTACATCCATATTCCTTACTCCCTCCTACCTGTTTACCTTCCAGCGCAGGAAATATTTTTCTGCCCTGGACAAAAATCCTGAAAGAATGGCTCCGATGGCGCCAATCACCACCATACCCACGATTACAATATCCGGGCGGGCCACTGTACGGCCAATCTGAATCATGTATCCCAGTCCGGCGCTGGCTGCCAGCATCTCCGCCGCCACCAGGGTGGACCAGGAATTTCCCAATGCCACGCGGATTCCGGCAAATACCATGGGAAGGGAGGAAGGTACACCCACTTTCCAGAATATCTCCGCGTTGGAGGCCCCAAAGGTCCTGGATACATTAATCAGAGTCTTGTTGGTCAGCTTTATGCCTGTGTAGGAATTGATGACACAGGGCACAAAGGCGGTAAAAAAGATGATGAGCGCCTTTGCCTTCAGGCCAATTCCCATCCACACCACTACCAGGGGTATCCAGGCAATGGGGGGAACCGGCCTCACCAGCTCAAAGATGGGGCGGATAAAACGGTCCGCATAGGTCCACCAGCCCATGACCAGTCCCAGCGGAACGCCGATTATGATGGCTGCCAGGAAACCGGATAAGGCAACCTGGAGGCTGGCCAGTATATTCACCCACAGGACGTTGCCGTCCGGGGCCTTATTCGCAAACTTATACATCAGGGTCTCAAAAATCTGGGTGGGTGCCGGAAGCATCCTCTCATTCACAAGACCCACGCTTACTACCAGCTGCCACACGGCCAGCAGAGTGATGATTCCTGCCGCGCTTAACAGGGCGTAATTCAGGCCTTCCTTTGATTTCTGCTTTTTCCACTCCAAAAGGCCAGCCTCTAATTTCTCATTTCCAGTTGCCATATCGGTATCTCAACTCCTTTTTAATTTGCGGTTTCGGTCAGAACCTCATTTAACAGCTTTCCATCCGTATGTCCCACGAATCTCTCCTGGTCGCCTTCCTTATAGTTGCCCACGCTGATGAAGAAATCAAGTACGTCTAAAAGCCTCTGGTCCATAACTGAATGGTCGGAACCCTCTGCCTTGTCATTTAACATGCCGCATGCCTCCTGAAGTGTGTAATATGTATCGGCCTCCAGATATTTTGCGGTTGTCTCCCTGTCCATGGAGCTTCCGTTCTCATCGTTCATGTCCACGCAGTAGTCAATGGCCTTTTCCTTGTTCTCCTTCATCCAGTCCATGGTCTTAAAGTACACTTCCATAAACACCTTCATGGCCTCATACTTATCCGGATCGGCATAGCTGTTCTTATTTGCCACAAAGCTGCACATCAGACCGGAATCCGCCATGGGACCGCTGGCCACAGGTATATACTTATCGGATTCAGCCAGCATCTTGAAGGTTCCCCCTGCTCCTGTCAGCACACACACGTCGCCTTCGCCTGCCAGGAATGCACTGTAAGCCGTAGCCGGGTCCATGGCGATAAAGTTTACGTCGTCAACCGTAAGCCCGAAGCCTTCCAGTACTTTAATCAGCACATACTGTGTAACACTGCCGGTATTGCACAGGATGGATTTTCCCTTCCAGCTGTCCGCATCCCCGTAGATCTCATCGCTCAGACTGTTATGTCCCTTGCCGGCCTTCACGATATCTGAATCATTTCTGGCAAATACATACTGTGTTCCGTCGTCCGTATTACTGGATCCAAGGACCAGCGCATCGTATCCCAGAACGCCGGCAAACACGCCGCCCACGCCGGTGCAGCCGATATCCCAGCCGTCAGATGAAAGAGATTCCATCTGTACCGGGCCGTTGGTGAACAGCACCTCCTCAATATCCAGTCCTTTTTCCTTAAACCAGCCTTCCTGCTCCGCAATGTAGATAGGAAGATAATTAAGGCTGCCCCCAATGCCTGAGACCGTAAGCTCGTAACTCTTGTCCGCTGTTTTGCTATCACCTGTTCCCGATGCCTCAGCCTGTGTATCCGCTTTCTTGGATTCGGAACCAGCTCCGCAGCCTGATACCATCCCGGCACACATGACTGCTGCCATTGTGACTGCCAATGTCTTTACTAATGATTTTCTCATA
>OHKN01001240.1_pt1 | contig 10107 bp, 7 predicted proteins | sample 1568841 | NCBI WGS metagenome assembly OHKN01 (sample SAMEA3879579, study PRJEB24766) | human gut metagenome | biome: human-associated habitat; feature: feces | place: USA | collected 1985/1987
CACGATTTATCCCGAGCCCTTGATTCCTTATCTAAAAAAACGCATCCCTGACCTTTCACCATTCCCGTCGGCCCTCATCCTTCGCGAAAAAGATCTATCAAAAGAGGCGTACGAGGACCTATTTAAGGAAACGGCTCATCTCTGCAAAGCCTGGAAGCTTCCGCTCCTTGCGCATAATCATCCGGATCTGGCCCTTGATGATGCAATTGCTGGAGTTCATATGCCCTTACGCAGTTGGACTGCATGGTCAAAGATGCATCCTCAAGAAGCAGGATGCCTATTGGAAAAGGGCAAAACGAAGCTGCCCTATCCCCACGGCGTGGGAATTTCCATACACTTTCTAAGTGAAGTTGAAACAGCCCTTCAATCAGGAGCCTCCTACTTGATTGTAAGCCCCCTCTTTCCGACCTCCTGCAAACCCAACAATCTTCCCCTCGGATTAACGCCTCTCCCCAACTTCATACACTCTTCCCCCCTGCCTATCTATGTCTTGGGAGGCCTTTCCTGGCCCGATCCAAGGGCATCCCTTCTGGAGGCTCTTGGCGTCCGTGGAGCCGTGATTCGAAGTGCCATTGTTTAACAGGGATCCGTCCCAATGTTTCATTTTAATCCTCATTTTATGGTAAATACTCATTATTTTATTTACATTCAATAATAATTATCTTTTAAATTATTTTTTCATTTATCTGTGGTATAATGAACGGCATATACGATTTCATCAAATATTCACATTATTAAATAGAAAAGAGAGGAAGTAACATGAAACATCGCGGTTCTTTTCGATCTGCAGCAAGTGCGCTAGGCGTGCTGCTCTATGTGCTATCGTTATCACCGGCAGCATCAGCTGAAGTGCTTACCATAGGATCTGATTCAGAAATGACCTATGCGGAAGATACAGTCTTCGAAAATGCTTCCAGCGAATCGACTCTTTCCATGGGGAGCGGGAACACATGGGATAACGATAGCTCGGAGCAAGTGACCATTACAAATGCGGACGGAAGCTTTGCTGTTAAGGGTCCGCGGGCTGGGATTTATGTGCCAAGCGGCAAGACGCTCACCATGAAAGCCCAGGAACTGACCCTTTCTTCCACCACCAACACTCAGCTCATCGATGATTCTAATTGGTTTTTCACCCCTCTCCAAGCAGCCGGCCTTTACGCGGAAGGGGGAAACGTGACTCTGGAAGGAGAAAAAGGGATTACCCTGCAAGGATTCAACCATGGCCTTTATGCGAGTGGACCCAGCGACAATAACGATACAGGATTTTTTCCCGATGCGAGCGATGATTCTGATGGCTTTTGGGAAAGCGAACTTCCTTATGACCCAACCAATCCGGATATGCCACCCAGTGGAATCAATACGGATGAACGCACCCAGATTACCCTTACAACAAATGGCAGCAACACAATCACAGCCACGGCAGGCAATGCTCTGCAGAATCAAAACCCCTACGGTATTTCAGGCATCCAGACCCTCCTCGGTGCTGATGTAACGCTTTCGGCAGGAAAAGACAATCTCATTTCTGTCAATTCAAACGATGCCTACAGCAGCGGCATCAGTGTCGGGACAATAGCAAGTGGGGGAGAAGCCGGCCCGGCCTTTGGGACCGTCACCCTCACAGCTGGTGGCAATAACCAAGTCACCGGAGCTACCTATGGCATCCGCGGGAGTGGCTATAGCAGCATCGATGTGACGGCGGAAGGCAGCCCTATCACATCTTACCTTGCCGGGAAAGTCATTCTTAAAGCAGAGGGCGACAATATCATTGATGCGAAACAGACGGCTGTCAACCTATGGAATGGCATGGAAGCCAGTCTATCCGCAAAAGGGACCAACGTCATCTCCGCTGAAAATAGCACAGGGGCCCAGCTGAGCACGGACGCCAAGCTGACCCTCACGGGAAGCACAAAAATTACAGCCCCTCTCTATGGCATCATGACGCGGAACGCGTCCCAAACAAGCGTTGATGCTCAGGGCGGCACCCTTACAATTGCGACGGGCACAGAGCCTATCATGGCTAAGATGACAGATGATGCCACAGGTGAGGAATTTGAGGCCGTGGTGGCGCGTCCTATTGCGGCGGCGTCCCTTACGGGCAGTCAGACAGAAATCAAGAATGCCTCCCTTTCCGTAAAAAGTAGTATTGCCTTCCTGGCAGCCCATGCCGTGGATACGTCCAATGTAGACCCAGGTGTGCCCGATCCCTTTCAGGAAGGAGATGCCAGTGGCTCCGGTCAGTCAGTTCCCGGATGGGACGGAACTGGAGATGATTCCACGGGCGGATTTCCTTCGTCTAGTGAAAATTTGTTTGTCGCAGAAAATGAGACGGCCTCCGAATCAGCTAAATCAAGCGATGGGAGCACCCTTTCTGTAACCTACGGAAAAGGGAGCTCTGTAGAGGGCCATCTTCTCGCCTACGACAAGGGCACCATCACGATGGCACCCACAGATGGTGCAACCCTCACCCTTACGGGCAACTTGTATGCCTATGGAGAGGATGCCTCCGTTGGCAGCGACTTTGGAAATATAACACGGATTTTCCCGACGGACCCTGAGGCAGCCCTTCCGGGCGGGACAATTTCCCTTACGCTCAGTGACGGCTCCCTTTTTACGGGGCAAGCCGATACGGGGCTTCTAAATGAGCGCATCATGGCGGCCTCCATGTCAGAAGAAAGCCTCCTTTCAGGAGAAGATATCATTCATCCTCCCCTGCCGGGAATAGGAGCCATTGATCTCACCCTTGACGCCGGCAGTACATGGAACATGACGGAGGCTTCTGCCGTAACGACCCTTTCGGGCGACGGCGGGGTCGTGCAGTATCAAAGCGGTGGAGATTCCCTTGAAATCGGAACCCTTTCGGGGAGTCACACCTTTGCCATGGACCTTGATGCCGATGACGGCAGTCAAAGCGATATGCTCTACGTCGAGAACGGAACCAGTGATAAACAGACCCTCGCCATTAAAAACATCAGCACCTTGGATAAGGAGATGGAACCGGGTGACGCCGTTCGTTTTGCAACAGTAAAGAATCCGGGCTTTGGTTTTGGCAGCGGCACACTCGTCGCCGCCCTTTCTTCCGGCATTTATAACAACCTCTACAAGACGGAATACCGTTCCCTTTCGTCCGACGCCTTGAATACGGCTGCCTACAATAACGACCGAAACGGCGGTTCGACCTACTCTGTTTCTCAGGAAGTCGGTCCTCTAAATTTCGCAAAACCCGGTACGGAAAATGTGGAAGCCCTCTATAATGGGGACAGCGCCGTCAATATCTATGTCGTCAAGAGCCGCGAGCACAATGAAGGCGCAAAGACACCCTCCCGTCTAGCAGATCTTTCTTGGCGCTACCTCACCGACCTGGATACCTTTACCAATCGAAGCGGTCACACGCAGTACTTCACGCCGGACGCTCACGAAGGGGCTTGGATTCGTTTCCGTTACCGCAATCTTGGCATTGATGGGACGGGCGAACTTGACGGCAACACCTATGAACTTGGCTATACAACAGTCTTACGGAACCAGGAGCCTCATAAGCATCGTTTGAGTACCTCTGTGGCCTACACCAAAAATGAAGGTCACTTTGAAGGAACCAGCGGAAACCTAGGGCTTCGTGATACCGCCATCAGCGTTTATGATACCCATGTGTACACCCCGACAGAGCTCACCAGGAAAGCCGACTGGAAAAAAGGCACCTACAGTTACTGGGACAGCTATCTCAAATACCATTATGGCAAGGAAGACTACAGTGTCACTGATGCAATAACAGGCACAGGCTATGCAGCCGATTACACCAGACATTCAGTCAATCTTTCTACCGAATACGGGCGGGTCAACAAGCTCTCAAAAGACTGGAGCGTCGTTCCGCAAGCCCAGGTCCAGGTTTCTTACCTCGGAGGGGTTGATACCGTGGATTCCCAAGGGATTTCCCTCTCCGCGGACCACAGCTGGAGCCTCGTGGGGCGCCTCGGCTTTGACCTCGTAAAGCACCTTGACCCGAAACTTGACAGCAAATGCTATTTCAAGGCGTCCCTGCTCCACGAATTCCTCGATGGAGATGATGTAACAGCGGCATATGGCACCGACCGCTATATCACAACAAATGATCAAAAAGGAACCTGGGGCGTTATCGGCCTTGGCTACAGCGTCAAGACCGGAGATAAACAGTCCATGTACTTTGATATGGAACGCTACGTTGGTCATGACTTTCATCGCACCTACAGCCTGCGAGCTGGATTCAATTGGAAGTTCTGACTACTTCCTTACAAGAAATCTTTCGGAGGTCTTCTCCCTTACATTCAGGGGGAAGGCCTCTTTTTTGCCTTGAAAAAAGCACTGTAGTATAATGACAGCATCAAGTCTAGGGAGAAGCGCCATGGATACTCATCTTATTGAACATATTATCAAGATTGCCGAGGAAAAAAGCATCACCAAGGCGGCGGAAAAGCTTTATCTCACCCAGTCCGCCCTGAATCAGCAGCTCCTCAAGCTAGAGCGGGAGCTCGGGATACCCCTCTTTCGCCGCGCCAAAACGGAAATGATTCCCACCCGGGCTGGCGAAATCTATCTTAAAGGCGCGCGGGAGATCCTCCGCACCAAAAGCAGGACCTATGCCGAAATCAGCGACCTTACGGGCAGCTATAAAGGGACCCTTTCCATTGGCATGACTCCGGTCCGCGGTCCCGACATGTTCGTCCACGTCTATCCGCGCTTTCACAAAAAATATCCCCTCATGGCCGTCGTCCCTTATGAACTCAATTATTTACCGCATGCAGCCCCTCATTGCCCGTGGAGACATCGATTTTGGCTTTATGACCCTCTTTCCAGATCAAGAAACCCAGGATGCTTACGAGACCCTTTTTGAAGAGGAAATCCTGCTTGCCGTACCCGCTTTTCTTGAAGTTGCAGGCATCCTGAAGCCAAAAGAAAGCGTGTATCCCCGGCTTCCCCTATCCGAACTGGCAGATTATCCTTTTATCCTTCTACGAAAGGAAACAACCATGCGTCCCTCTATCGACGCCGCCTTCCGGGAAAGCGGAATTGCGCCCCATGTCCTATTTGAAACGCAGAACCCCTCCACCATCCTCGAAATGGTCAGGGCCGGCATTTCCTGCGGCATCGTCGCCGAATCGACAGCCCGTCACTTCACCAAAGGCATCCGCTATTTTTCCTTTGAAACACCCCTGCGCTGGTCCATGACGGCAAGCTACCAAAAAGGAACGGCCTTAAGCCGCGCTGCCCGCGACTTCATCGACATGGCCGCAGCCTACTGGAAAAAGCCCCATAGTTACCGAAAAAATGACGAAAGAAAAGAACGAAAAAACGATGAACGATAAAAAGATTGCCCTTCACTTTGCTAAAAAGAACGGCTTTTCCATTGTTGTTAGCAAGAAAGATGACGCAGGACAAGTCTACTTTGAAGCCTATGCCCTGGACGGGCCGGAATGCAGCCTTGTGATCACGCCCCAAAAAATTGTAGTGACAGAGGGGAAGGCCGCATGGATGGAGAAATAGAAAGAAGTAATCAGCCAACAGGGCGATGGAACACCTTCCACCACGCCTTTCTTTTATTGGTAAAATGGCCGTTTTACTGTGGTGACTCGGTCCCATCCATGGTAAACTTAAAGGAAAGACGTTACAGTAAAAGGAGGTGTGGTTCCCCTTACGGAACCAGATCATGACAGAAAGAGAACCTAAGGAAATCATCCAAGCCCTCATCAATGAGTATAAAACCTATAAGAAAGCGTCCTTTCTCATCATTCCCATTCTTGCCATTGCAGCGGCGGCAACCTTCTTCAATCGGGTTCTTTCCCTCGTCCTGTTGGCAGCTGCCGTCATTTACCAAATTTTTTACCTGCGCAAAAAACAAAAAAACTATCTTGCGTCCGTCACGCGGGAAAACCTGCTTCTTACGACGGCAAAGAAACTGCATTCTGATGCACCGCTTCCCCAAAGCGGCGGTGAGATTACGGCGGCAACGATTCATGAGGCAGAGCTCATTACACTCTCTGACGATAAAGCAAAGCCCTATTTTGCACAAGGCATGAGCGGCACCTATAAGGATGTTCCCATTTCCGTCTGCGATGCCACCCTCCCCTGCTTTTTTAAGCTGAAAGAAAAAGGGAAGAAACGAATCCACATGAATAGTGGGGCCTGGTTCCACTTGACGCTCCCCAAGAAAACGGATCTTGATTTTAGATTGCTCCAAAAGGACTCCTTCCCTACGCCGATGCGTCTTGCCTTCTTTGAAGCACAGCCTCAACTCATCAATCTTAAAGTGCCTGACATTCGTCTCAATAAAGACTTTGCCCTCTACGGTAAAGTGGGGAAAGCCACCCTATCGGGACCTTTCCTTGATGCCTTGAAAGAACTTTCCGATTACACGCCAGGCCGTATTGCCATCAGTGTCCGCAAGAACCAGATGGACGTATTCCTGCGAGGCCGTTTCTTTGCCATGCCGATTACGGTCCGCACAGCGCCTTCAGAAAAACTTCTTACCTTTGACCCCATGCCGGAGCTCGATAAGATTGTGCATCTGGCGTCACTTCTTGTAAATGAAAAAACTGCCCGCTAAGGGCAGTTTTTTTTATGTTTATAAGAAGCGATATAAAAGGCCACCTTCCGGGTGGAAGATGACCTTTCATATATGGAGTTGAAGAACGGGCAATGTTACTGTTGGGCAGCTTTTTGCTTTTTCAGCTTTCTGGCGTTATAGAAGGAATACCAGATGGAAATGGCAATGAGAACCCAGATGAAAAGACCGATTGGCCGAGAGAAGAACACCGCAAGGCTTCCCTTTGAGGCACTAATAGACTGGATGAAGTAGTTTTCGAGATCCTTACCCAGAATAAAGCCGATGAGGAAACAAGACGATGGAATGTGGATCTTACCAAACACATAGCCAACAATACCAAATCCCAGAAGCGTCCACACATCAAAGATACGGCCATTTTTCGTAGCGTAAGCACCTACAATGCAAATCATCATGATGACCGGATAAAGGCGCTGTTTGGGAATATAGACAAGTCTGCTGATCCACTTGATGGGATAGAACATACAAAGGAACATAATGATGTTCGCAAGAAGCATCCCAACAAGAATGCAGTTCCATGTATCTGGGTTCTGGGCAATAAAGAGCGGACCTACTTGAATACCCTGAAACATGAAGGCAGAAATAAGGACAGCCGTCGTCGAGTCACCAGGAATACCCAAGCTCAGAAGTGGAATGAGAGCGCCGCCCGTAAGACCATTATTAGAGGTCTCCGAAGCAACAAGACCCTCAGGGACACCTGTTCCCATCAGTTCAGGGTGTTTAGAAAAACTTTTTGCTTGTGCATAGGACAAAATGGATGCAGCAGATCCGCCAACACCAGGAAGGACACCAACAAAAGTCCCAATCAAAGCCGAACGAATTAGATTGACGCCTTGTCCCTTGAAATCGCTGAGAGAAAATTTCTTTCCTTCAATTCCGCCTTCGTCAACACGTTTAAGATTAAAAGTCATCCCTTCTTCTGCTTCTTCGAATATTTGGCCAATGGCAAAAAGCCCAATGAGGACCGGCAGAAGTTGGAACCCGTCTTGCATGTAAGTCATCAGGGAATCAGGAACCATACGGTATGCATTGTTAACGCTGAACATCCCCATAAGACTGATGAAAACGCCGAGGAATCCCGCAAAAATACCCCGCAGCATCTGTCCATTGGAAAGGGCAGCAATGACTGTAAGAGCAAAGAGAATAATGAGAAACTTTTCAACAGCACTGAAACTTAAGGCAAAGGCACTGAGGACTGGCGTCAAAAGAGCTAGGCAGGCTAAGGAAATCATGCCTCCGATAAAGCTGGAGAGAATCCCAATCTTCAGGGCACGTTCACTCTCGCCTCGTTTTGCCATAGGAAAGCCATCGAAAGTCGTTGTGATTGAAGATGGCGTACCAGGAATATTAATCAAGATAGCAGGAACAAGACCGCCTGAAATCCCGCCGACATAAAGACCCAAGAGCAGGAACATAGCCGTCTGAATATCATAGGCATAGGTCAAAGGCAGAAAAACAGCAACAGCCATAGTAGCTGTCATGCCCGGAATGGCGCCAAAGACGATCCCGCCGATAACACCAAGGAGACAGACCAAAACGTGAGTAAAAGTAAATGTAATCATAATGGGCTATCCTCCTTTCTCAGTAAATGGTGATGCCGTAATCAATGAAGGTGATACTGCAAATTCCGCTGGGAAGCGTAATATTGAAAGCAACACCAAAAATTAGACTGACAATGACAGGTGCCAGGATGGAAATTATAAGACTCGTTCGAAGTGCCTTTTTACTCCAACCTGTATAAAGTACATTGAAGAGGAATACAAAAATAATGCTGGTAACCGTAAAGCCAACCTCTTCAACAACAAAAATGTAGCCAATGAATAGGAGCAGCGTGCCGAAAAGTTTCTTGAAATCCGCATTTTCACGGAAGAACGGGCCAAAGCTGCCAAAGAATTTTCCGGTTGCTGCCTTGCGTTCCCGACCTTCTACAAGGACTATGACAGCAAGCATGATAACGAGCAATGTACCGATGATTTTCGGCATCAGCAAGTGCTCTGTGGAATAAACCACACTAATCATATTTTCTTCCCCTCTTTCTTTTCATAAAAAACGCTTCCCGAGGACCTCTATTTCATTTCGCATCGGGAAGCGCCATTTGATTTCACTTAGATGAAGGACCGTTCTCAGTGGCTGGTCAGCGTATCCAGAGCCGGAGCTTGTTTAATCAAGGATTCACACATCTTACGTTTACCATAGATGAAGTCCTTGGAAGCCTGAAGAGTTACTTCTTCAGGTTTCAACGTGTTGTAGTAAAGGGCAGCCATGTCTTTCTGGAACTGCGGATCCTTTACGATTTCAACCATAGCCGCTTCATATTCTTTGAGAACCTTTTCATCCATGTTCTTCGGGAAGTACATGGCAAAATCTTTTGCAAAGTCGAAGGGTTTGCCTTCAAATTCAATTCCGTCTTCAGCCATGGAGTTAATTTTAAGACCGTTCACCTTGCCACAGGAATCAAACATGTTCATTGCAAGTTTAGCATCGACACCATCTTTGGTATACTGTTCGAAAGCAGAGGTATCACCGTAGATAACGTCAGCATTGCGGTCCCAGAGGCGTTGCAGCTTATCAGCCGTCGTGCCGCCAACAATTGCTTTGATACGGCTTGCAACAGCATCGCCTTCCTTACGCTTTACATCAAGGTAGTAAGCAACGAAAGCAAGATGGCTCGTTGCGCCCGATTCAATGTTAAATGAAACCGTCTTATCTGGGTTTGCTTTCAAGTATTTTGTCACTTCAGAAAGTGACTTGTACGGAGCATCCTTAGCAGCACCAAAGCAACCGCCAGGGTTCTGACCGATACGAGGACCAACCGTCAGGTTTTCCAGGGCATATTTCTTATCAACAGAGCCAAAGAGTACGCTCAAGAAAGTCATATCGTGGAACATCATGACCGTCGTACCATCGCCCTTGGCCTTGGAAATGGTGTCAAGTGCTGCAGAGTTCCCGATGGCGTCAACCTTACCCTTGAACCCCATCTTCTTGGAAAGATAGCGCGTAACGAGATCTGCCATCATGTAAGAGTCACCAGAAGTCGAAGTGGAGCCGATGACAACCCGGACGTTTTTCCCTTTGAGGCTGCCTGCAACTGATTTCTTATCCCCACCATTACCACCGCCGCCGACACTGCAGCCAGCTAAGGACATGACAACGAGACTGGCGCTAAGACATGCCATGATCCGTTTTCCTAATTTACCCATAACTTCAACACTCCTTTTCTTTATTGCCCGTCTTCCTTCCACGATAGAGGAAGTCCGGAATCTTATGAGATTTCTTCTGCCCTGCAGAAGAATCAACACCTGCTTGAAGATTCTTCCAAAGATCATTACTTTAGATTATTACTTTTTGAAGGTTTCCACTCTTCCATGATTTCAGAAAATGCAAAGTTCATCATGAAAGAAGGCAATCACCGCTCAATTCACCTCGTATTACATCTGTTGCAATCCTATTCGGATAAGATGTAATTTTCTGTTATTTCAATTTTATTCCATGCATACCATTAACACAAATTCTAAATA
>OHKN01001253.1_pt1 | contig 10047 bp, 8 predicted proteins | sample 1568841 | NCBI WGS metagenome assembly OHKN01 (sample SAMEA3879579, study PRJEB24766) | human gut metagenome | biome: human-associated habitat; feature: feces | place: USA | collected 1985/1987
TGTAGCAGGTATCGAGAGCGTAAATGTCCATGATGCGATCAAGACAGGTTCTGCTGACCGTGACAAATACATCGATAACTACATCGAGACTTTAGAGAACCTTGGAAAAGAAGATATCCATCTTGTATGCTACAACTTCATGCCTGTATTCGACTGGACACGTACAGAGCTTGCACGTAAAAGACCGGACGGTTCCACAGTTTTAGCTTACACACAGGAAGCTGTAGATGCCATCAATCCGGAAGATATGTTCGCTTCTATCTCCGGCGATATGAACGGAACTGTTATGCCGGGCTGGGAGCCGGAACGTATGGCTAAAATCAAAGATCTTTTTGCAATGTACAAAGACATCGATGATGAAAAACTGTTTGAAAATTTAAAATATTTCTTAGAGAGAATCATGCCTGTATGTGACAAATATGACATCAACATGGCAATCCACCCGGATGATCCTGCATGGAGCGTATTCGGACTTCCTCGTATCATCATCAATAAGAAAAACATTCTCCGTATGATGGAAATGGTAGATAACCCACACAACGGTGTTACTTTCTGCTCCGGTTCTTACGGAACAAACCTTGAGAACGATCTTCCGGATATGATCCGTTCCTTAAAAGGACGTCTTGACAATATGACGATCGGACTCTGCGGTGATTTAAAATTTGGCCGTACCGTCCATTCCCTGATCAGTGCCCTGATCCGTTATCCAGGCATTAAATTTGTACTGATCTCACCGGAAGAACTGCGTATTCCAAGCTATATCCGCGAAGATGTCCTGCGTGCCAACAACGTTCCTTTTACTGAGGTTGAGCGTTTAGAGGATGCCATCCCACAGCTTGATGTCCTCTACATGACCAGAGTCCAGAAGGAACGTTTCTTCAATGAGGAGGATTACGTCCGCTTAAAAGATTTCTATATCTTAACCAAAGCAAAAATGGAGCTTGCTCCAGAAGACATGATCGTATTACATCCGCTGCCACGTGTCAACGAAATTTCCGTAGAGGTAGATGACGATCCGAGAGCTGTTTATTTCAAACAGGCACAGTATGCTGTCTATGTGCGCATGGCGCTGATCTTAACGCTGCTTGAAATTAAGGTTGAATAAGGAGGAGAACAATGTTAAATATCAGTGGAATCCATGAGGGATTTGTCCTTGATCATATTCAGGCAGGCATGAGCCTGCAGATTTATCATGATTTGAAATTAGACCAGCTCGACTGCCCGGTTGCGATCATCAAAAATGCCAAGAGCAGCAAAATGGGGAAAAAAGACATCCTAAAGGTAGAATGTCCGATCGATGCACTCGACTTTGATATTTTAGGCTTTATTGACCATAATATTACCGTCAATGTGATCCAGAATGACAAGATCGTCTCCAAAAAAGAACTTCGTCTTCCAAAACAGGTCAAAAACGTGATCAAATGTAAAAATCCACGCTGCATCACTTCAATCGAACAGGAACTAGATCAGATTTTCATTCTGACTGACCCTGAAAAAGAAATATACCGCTGCAAATACTGTGAGGAGAAATATACAAATCCAAACCGCCGTTAACAATAAAATACTGGAACAAAAAATACTGCCGGTTCCATCGATCCGGCAGTATTTTTCGTTCCAGCATTTTATGTTTTTCTGTGGTCAGACTTTAGCCCGTCTTCTAAAACGGCCTTAAACAACAGCAGTTACAGAGCATATTTAAAAACAGCATGCTAAGACACCAGTTACCCGCACTCGAATAAGGTCTGTCATAGCTGCTTCCCATATTCGTATACCATGTTCCGCCATACTCTAAATGCTGCAGGAACTGCCGGTATTCAAAATTGCTTGGTTCCATCTCCACTGCACGCGCGGCATGCTCTTTTGCGATGATATTATTTCCTGCCCCCTGATTTGCCATGGCACTGTAATAATACCAGCGTGCACTTCTCTCAGAGAAAGGAATTCCGTTTAAAACATTAAGTGCCTCTGCATAACAGCGGTTTGCTATGTAATTTGCAGCAGCCTGCAGCTTCGGATTTTCAGTACTCTGATTATAATGGTAACTCTGTCCGCCCCCATATCCGTAACTGTTTCCTGAATTATATCCATAGCCGCTTCCCTGCTGCTTTTCTTTCATAATCTGGTCATACGCCTGCTGTACTTCTTTGAACTTTTCCTCCGCCTGTGCCTTGTTCGGATTATTGACATTGGCATCCGGATGATACTTGCGGCTTAGGGAACGATATGCTTTTTTTATTTCTTCATCGGAGGCACTTCGTGACACACCAAGTACCTGATATGGATCCATCATAAATCAAACCTCATTGTTTATGCTCTTTTTTCTTTGCTTTTTCCTCAATCCTGCGTTTTTTGATCTGCAGATATTCATATTTCGACCACACACCCGAATACAGGATATTGCGCAGAATATCCGCATGCAAAAGAATCGGCAGACGCTCAAACGATTTCGCACACTCTGACATCATACTTGTCAAAAGCAGCCGGCACCAGGTATCAAGATCCTGCGCCTGTTCTTCCTGAACAAATGTGAGCGGATTATAGCAGTTTTTCTTCTTATCCCTGTCATAATCCTCGTACGCATCCATCAGGTAGATAAACTTTCCCATGTAAAATCCCATCGTGCGGAGTTCCTCTGCCCATTCGTCTTCCTTCCAGCAAAACACCTCCGCAACCATCTCTCCGGTCAGACCGGCAACGAGATCAAGATTTGTCTCCTGGTGTTTCTCAACATCCCCGGTCTTTTTCATATATTCCTCAATGGCACCTACCTGTCTCGGATATTTTGACATGATACGAGTATAATCCTTATCCAGCATTTTTGCAAATGCCTTCCTGGTATACGACCTGTCATCATTCCAGTCGTCAATCAGATTGTGGTACGCTAAGATCAGATTCATATCCGCCGCATATTTTGTGGCGTCATTGATCCATGCAATACGCTTCTGCGTCGGATGCAGCGCACATGTAAACTTTGTTTTTTCATTCGGAAGTTCATACAAACCGGTCAGCAGAACAATCAGAAACGTCATATCATATGCAAGCAGCATCTGTCCCTTGGTTCCACAATTTGATTTCAGTTGTCTGCAAAGCCCACAGTAATATGCCTGATATGCTTTTTTGCCTTCTTCCGTCAGCTCTTTTTGATTGATATTGATATAACCAAACACAAGGCCTTTCTCCTTTGTCAGCTTTTTTTAATAAATTCTGTTTTACATTTTGGACAGGTAATGCAGATCTTTCCTCTTCCCTTCGGCACCCTGACTGTCTGCTTACACTGCGGACATTTAAAGAAACGGTAAGTACTGCGCTGTGCCCAGCGTTTTTTCAGATTGTTTTTCTTTACCACTGCCCGGTATTTCGCATTTAAATATCTCTGGTTCTCTTCGTAACGCTTTGACACATTCCGTGAGAGTATTCTGAAATAGGAATAAATTAACAATGCGAGGCCAAGCCAGTATAAAATATTTACCCGGAAAAATGCAGATAAAAATGTGGATACAAGTAACAGAACCATCGACACGATAATCTGTGCCCGTGAAAGATCGTCCACTCCATATCTGCCGATCATAAACTGTCGTAATTTTTCTTTCATCTATGACATCCCTTTCTACCCAGATACAACCGCGTGTAATCACATGCAGCCTTATATAACTGCATGTATCCCGTCAATCGCATTTTTATTTATGTACGGAAAAACGGCACCTTTCTGGCACCGTTTTTTGTCCATGACGCTATGGTAAACCCAATACTCACAAACGTCAACATTCCTATTGTCTTTTAAGAAACATTTTAGATTTTGGTTATATTTCCACATATGGATATCTTCTTATCTATTGATATCTGATTTAAGCAGGACGATAAGCCGGGTTATGTCTAAACTGCAGCAAGCCACAGTCGGAATGATCATCTATCTAGGACGACTGTTACCAGCCGCCTCAAGCAACCTACCTAAAGCTGGCGGGCCACGTCAACGCTTTTGTTCGGTCTTGCTTCGGATGGGGTTTACATATGCCCCCTCTGTTACCAGAGAGGCGGTAGTCTCTTACACTGCCCTTCCACCCTTACCCGGCATATACCGGGCGGTATATTTCTGTTGCACTATCCTTAGAGTCGCCTCTACCGGACGTTATCCGGCATCCTGCCCTGTGAAGCCCGGACTTTCCTCACCCCGATAAACGGGCCGCGATCATTTGTCCTACTTAAATCCATCATTTGTCTTCCGGCACATTCTGCCAGCATGACACCCGATTAACTATACACTTTTTTTCTTATTTGTGCAAGCCTGATTTTCTTATTTTCTCTTAGTCCTGCCGAGGCAAGGTTTTTTCCATGTTTTACACATTAAAACACGAACCGCCGATAAATTCACGGATAATGGAATTCTGCCCGATTCCATCCGGAGACATCGGAAGGAAATAATCCAGGAACTTTAAGAGACGCTTTGCCTCAAGGTACTCCGGACAGTCCTTGTCGATCGCAAAAAGCAGCGGTTCGGCATATATCTTTAATACTGCCAGTTCATAGATCAATGCGGAATTAAACATCACATCCGCTCCCTCCTGAAATGGGAAAATATTCTTCTCCTCACCGCGGCGCACGGAATCCCACATAGCGATCGTTTCTTTCGCTGAGGTACCTCTTGTTCTTGCATCGCGCACAATACGGCGGATCATCCTTCCATCCGTGGTCGGCAGATAGTTGTGCTCGTCGATATTTAGCTGTGTTAGTGCGCTGATATAGATCTTAAATTTGCTCTCCACCGGAAGGGAATAGGACAATTTATCATTCAGTCCATGGATCCCCTCAATGACTAACACATCATCTTTTCCTAACTGCATGATCTTATCTTTGTATTCTCTTTTTCCGGTCTTAAAATTAAAGATCGGCAGATTGACTGCTTTTCCTGCCAGAAGTTCATTCATGTCATGGTTGAAAAGCTCTACATCCAGTGATTCCAGGCATTCAAAGTCAAGTTCACCATTTTCATCACGCGGACATTTATCACGATCCACATAATAGTCATCAAGCGGAAACGGATGCGGTTTTAATCCCTTTGCTGCAAGCTGTATGGACAGGCGGTGTGAAAAAGTCGTTTTTCCGGATGAAGAAGGTCCCGCGATCATAATAAATTTCTTTCCCTCTTCCTTAACGATCATTTCCGCAAGTGCACCGATACGCTCTTCAAACAGTGCTTCCTGTGTCAAGATCATCTCCTGCGTTTTTCCCGCTGCAATGGCATCATTGAGTGCACCGATCGTATCAATCTGCTGCAGTTTTCCCCAGTCTCTTGAACGTTTTAACGTGAAAAATAATTTATCCGACGGCACAAATTCAGAAACTTTTTTCGCCTCTTTTCCCGGAAATAAAAGTACAAAACCATCCTGATATGCTGTCACATCGTAATATCTCAAATATCCGGTCGACGGTACCATAAACCCGTAAAAATAATCCTTATAATGATCCAGTTCGTAAATATTTACCCTGGAACTGCGGCGGTAACGAAACAGTTTTTCTTTATCTTTCATTCCAAGTTCATGGAACAAAGCTACTGCCTCATCCGTATTCATACTGTATTTTTCGATTGGCAGGTCCGCCATCACAAGACGGTACATTTCTTTTTTCAATGCCCCGATCATTGTCTCCGTGATCTTACAGCTTTCCCCGTCTTTCATCAGTTCACAGTAATATCCCTGACCGATGGCATATCTGACATAAACGCCAATATGCTCTCTGCCCCACAGATTGTAAACTGCTTTTTGCATCAGCAGCGTAACACTTCTGCGGTATGCACGCTTTCCGGTCTTATCAGACGTTGTAAGAAAAGACAATTCGCCGTCTTTTTTTATGGTCTTTTTTAATTCGCGCAGTCTGTTATTATACAGTGCAAGCACGATATCATCCTCATACTGATCCTGATATTCCTGTGCTATACTTAAGAAACTGACTCCTGCCGGATATGTTTTTTCTTTCTCCCCGATTTTTACAACGATCTGTTCTTCTCCCATATACAAGGTCTCCATTCTCTTCGCCTGCTGTCATTTTTCCTGTCCGCCCCTTCTGACAGAAACCGGCTTTTCTACGCAGCCTCGTTTCCATCAATGACAGCTCACGTTCTATAATATGCAAGCGCAGCTTCATTATAACCAAGCGCTTCTTTTACCTCTTCCATGCGCACGGCTATTTTTTCTGATTCAGGCTGTTTAAAAAGATTGTCCAGAATGTTTTCAAACACCTGGCGTTCTTTCACCAGATATTGATGCAGTACCGGATTTTTTTCCATAAGCAGATATCTGCCGTATAAACATTCGACCTTATATCTGCTTTTTTTCTGCTCTTTACTGTTTTCCATATCTTTTATTGTTTTATCTGCATCTTCGTTTTTCTCTGCCTGATAGTGTACACGCATCATCGGATAATATTTGCCATCCTCAAATACCATGCGCTCTGCTTCCGTCACATATCCATTTTCGGCAAGATACTCCCTGACACTGCACAGTTCCGATTGGGGCTGCAGGATCAGTTCTCCCGCCGCCTGACAGATATCTTTTCCTTCTTCTAAGATATGCATCACAAGCCCGCCACCCATACCGGCAACCAGTATGGAGTCTGCCTCGCCCTTTTCTAGTGCTGCGACTCCATCCGAAAGCCTGGTCTGTATGTATGCATCCATACCATATAAATGAATATGTTCCCTTGCGCGTTCCAGTGGTCCCTTATTGATATCCATTGCGATCGCGCTCTTGATCTTCTTTTGCTCTAACAGGTAGATTGGAACATAACCATGATCTGTCCCCACGTCTGCAAGCACCGCACCTTCCCGGATCAACGAAGCCGCCGTTTTTAATCTGTCTGATATCTTTACCATCTTACTCCAGATAATCCTTTAACTTGCGGCTTCTGCTTGGATGACGCAGCTTACGCAGTGCCTTCGCCTCAATCTGACGAATACGTTCACGGGTGACATTAAATTCTCTTCCAACTTCTTCGAGTGTTCTTGCGCGTCCATCCTCAAGGCCAAAACGAAGTGTAAGTACCTTCTGCTCACGCTCTGTCAGTGTGCCAAGAACCTCTTCTAACTGTTCTTTTAATAACGTAAATGCAGCGGCATCTGCCGGAACAGGTACATTATCATCCTGGATAAAATCTCCAAGATGGCTGTCCTCCTCCTCACCAATCGGTGTCTCTAAGGAAACCGGTTCCTGTGAAATCTTTAAAATCTCACGCACACGTTCCACCGGCATGTTCATCTCTGCTGCGATCTCCTCCGGGGTCGGTTCACGTCCTAACTCCTGCAGTAACTGTCTGCTCACACGGATCAGTTTGTTGATTGTCTCAACCATGTGTACCGGGATACGGATCGTACGCGCCTGATCAGCAATCGCTCTTGTGATTGCCTGACGGATCCACCATGTCGCATAAGTTGAGAATTTGAAACCTTTAGAGTAGTCAAATTTATCAACGGCTTTCATAAGCCCCATATTACCTTCTTGAATCAAGTCCAAGAACTGCATACCACGTCCCACATAACGTTTTGCGATTGAGACTACCAAACGAAGGTTAGCTTCTGCCAAACGTTGTTTAGCTTCCAAGTCACCATTTTCAACAGCGATAGCCAATTCTTTTTCCTCTTCGTTACTCAAGAGAGGAACTACCCCAATCTCTTTGAGGTACATACGAACAGGGTCATTGACCTTAGCTGAGTTTGAACCAAGAAGCTCCTCGTCTGTCAACTCTTCTGGTTTTGGGGCTTCAACAACATATTTAGATGAAGGATTTCCGTCCTTATCTGTGATAGAGATACCACCGTCTGTCAAACGTTCCAAAAGGTCATCAATCCCATCAGCATCAAGAACAAATGGGATAACTAGTTTCTCTGTGACTTCATCATCAATTGCTGTACCAGCCTTTTTGTGGTTACGGATGAAATCAGCGACTTGAACGTTAAATGCTGTATTTTGTTTTTTCTTTGCCATGTGTTACTCCATATCTCGTTTTTGGTCGATGAGCATTTGCAGGGCTTCCACCGCTGCATCCACATCACCGTGGTTACTTGATTCTCTTATTTGTTTACTTTGCCTACGGAAGTCCTGTTCCCTCAGAAAATGATTTCTACGCTCTTCGATAGCCTGAACTTCTTCAAGACTAGTTTCAGGTGGTAAAATCTCCTCTAAAACCTGATAATAGGCTGTTTGCACCTCTTGAGAAAGTAGAGACAAAGCTACGGTATCAATCTGACCATCTTGTTTCAGAATATGATAAAGCTCCTCTAACTCAGGTGTTTGGAAGAAAAACTCCTCTCTCATGCGATAGTCATTCAAAATCATCGGATGATTAAGCATACGATGGAAGAGTTGATTTTCCGCTCGACGAAGACCTGTAATCTTAGGTGTAGAAGGTAGTTTGACCGTCCCTCTAAATCCTGACACTGAAGACTCATAAGCACTATTACTAGCAGCCGATAATTGAGCCGTCTGCTGATTCCTAATGGTCAATCGTTCGTTATTGACCGCTTGCTCGACTTGGAAAAAATCAAAGTCAGGCAAAAGGTCGGCCACCTTAGAAATGTAGGAATTTTGTGCCGTCACAGAAGGTGACTTGGCAATAATCTTAGCAATCTGCTCAACATAGGCAATCTCTGCTTGAAGATTGTCTACATTAGCAGGCTTGAGCTGTCCAATCCAAAATTCCACATCTGAAATGCGGGACTCGACCAAGAGTTTCCCCAAAGCCTCTTCGGATGTTTTCTGTAGATATTCATCAGGGTCCATATTGTCTGGAATTTTAACAATATCGACTTGAAAATCCGATAAAAGCTCAAGAGACTTGGCAATCGCATTTTGCCCAGCCTTATCACCATCATAGGTAAGAACAATTTTCTTGGTTAACTTACGAAGGCGATTGACATGCTCAGGGGTCAAAGCCGTCCCCATAGAAGCCACAGCATTAACATGCCCAGCTCTATAGGCAGCAATAACATCCATGAACCCTTCCATCAGATAGACCTCATGGGTTTTCTGTATCACTGGCTTAGCCTGATCGAGGTGGTAGAGTTCATAGGACTTATTGAAAATACGAGTAGCCCTTGTATTTTTGTACTTGGCTTGTCCTTTTTCAACATCTTCCTTAGTCCAAACACGCCCTGAAAAACCGATGGTCTTTCCAAACTCATTTTTAAGCGGAAACATGATTCGATTTTTAAAGGTATCGAAAAGACGATTACTTTCAGAAAGATTAAAAAGACCTGATTCTGTCAGTACCTCTTCGTCATATTTTTTTGATACAGACTGATAGAGATAATCTGGTTCGTCAGGGGCTAGACCAATCTGGAAGGTCTTAAGTAAATCGTCAGTCATGCCACGTTCATAGAGGTAGGCACGCGCTGCTTCTCCTATCTTAGTCGTCATCAAGACTGCGTGATAAAACTTAAGCGCATCCTCATGAAGATCATAGAAAGGTTGATTAGGAGAATTCTGCTGCTGAGCCTGTCTTGGTGCGTCTATCGTAACTGCAATACCTAAGCGGTCTGCCAGAACCTTAACACTTTCTTGGAAAGAAATCTGACGGTATTCCTCTAAAAATTTAAAGACATCTCCAGATTTTCCGCAACCAAAACAATGGTAAAACTGTCTGTCCTCAATAACATTAAATGAGGGGGTTTTCTCCTTATGGAAGGGGCAGAGACCCAGGTAATTGCGACCTGCACGATTAAGACTGACAACTTCGCCAATCACGTCGACGATGTTGGTACTGCTCTTAATATCTTCTATTAAAGCTTTATCAATCACCATCTAATCGCCCCCTATCTTACCATAATTGCATTACCCCTAATTATAACACGATGAAAAATGAAAGTAAAATAAAATTGATTTTACATGAGCAAATCTCTTGTCAAGATTTACAAAATCAGATAAAATATTAAAAGTAAATAAAAGAAAGGATTCATTGTCAAAATGATTAAAGAACTTAAAGACTTTTTGTTCAAGGGTAACGTCCTTGACCTTGCTGTAGCCGTTGTTATGGGGGCTGCTTTCAACGCTATTATCACTT
>OHKN01001254.1_pt1 | contig 10046 bp, 8 predicted proteins | sample 1568841 | NCBI WGS metagenome assembly OHKN01 (sample SAMEA3879579, study PRJEB24766) | human gut metagenome | biome: human-associated habitat; feature: feces | place: USA | collected 1985/1987
CCCAGTACATTGGCGGCGCAGGAGTTGGTAATGGTCACAGCGGAACCGTCCTCCATCCGGATTCTCACATAGTCGTCCGGGTCCCCCTGCTTGGGTGAGAAGAATTCCACCTTTGGCCCCCTGATTTTATCCGTATCCGTGAACACGGCATAGTCCAGTCCTGCTATATGGGCGGAACGGGGTCCCACATCCACCACACCCTGCTTGTTAGCCCGGACCATGGAGCCGCCTGCCACGCCCAGCACCCGCACATCCAGGGATGAGATATAGGTGGCATGGCCGCCTACGATGGAATAGTCAACGGCTGGCCGCCCGTTCTTGATAACGCCGATATTGGTGGTGGTACCGCCCACCTCAAAGTACACGCCGTTGGAGGCCCTCAGATACATAAGGGAGCCCATGACAGAAGCAGCCGGGCCGGACAGCATGGTCAGCACGGGGCGCTTCTTCATCTCCGTAATCTCCATGACTCCGCCGTCGCCTCTCATAATCATCAGGGGCACATGGACGCCTGCTTCCCGGACAGAGCCTTCCGTGGAATTGGCTGTATCCAGCATCTTCGGAAGAATGGATGCATTGATGGCAGCGGTCCTGGTCCTTCTAGTAAGGCCGTAGAGCTTGGTGATGTCGCTGGCCATGGTGGTGGGGATGCCCCTGGCGCTGGCCGCCTCATACACCTCTGCCTCAGGGCCTCCGTCGTCCACGCCGAAGGCCATGGAGGACACCAAGACCTGGGCCCCTGCCTGCTGCATGTTATTTATGGTATCTTCAACAACGGCCTTGTTCATTTTTTTCACGTTGATGAAGTCATTTACAATTTTAATTTTTTTCTGGTTGCCCAGGTCTATATCATCCAGTTTTGTCTGTTTTTTTGCCAGGAAACCTTCCAGGCCTCCCTTTGCCATACCGATAACACCCACCGTTGCCACATCGCCCTCAATGAGGGCATTGGTTGCCTGGGTGGTGGAGTGGGCCACGAATACCACATCGTCCGGGCTGATTCCATTTTCATTCAGGCAGTTCTCAAAGGACCTGACCACGCCTGCAGCCACGCCTCTGGGGTCGTCGTGGGTGGTCTTGACGGAAGATTTTCCGATAATCTCATGGGTGGCATTGTCAATTGCCACTGCCTTTGTGTGGGTACCGCCCACGTCTATACCCATTCTAACTGATTTACCCATCCTAAAACCTCCTTATCTCAAATCATTAAACCGTTATTTAAGGGGAGCCGGCATAAAATCTGCCGGCTCCCGCTTACATCTACATCAGGCCGCCGTACAATACGAATACTGCCGCACAGCAGATAATGCCTACAATCCATCCGGTAGGAATGGACATCTTCATATAATCCTTGGTGGAAACCTTGGTATATCCAAATCCCCATGCAACCCAGGACTGGGTGATATCCAGATGCTGAGGCGCAATGGTGGTCACTGCAAACAGCGGATACAGGAAGGCTACCGGTGCATTGGGAAGGGTGGCCACTACAACTGCCAGGATTGCGGTTCCGCATCCAACCAGGTTCATGGGGCCGCGGAAGAAGCCAAGAGGTGTCAGCACAGCAAACACAATGGCCAGGGTAATGGCTGTGGTAGGTACAAATCCGCCCAGGATTGCGGTAAAGTAAGGCGCTGCATAGGTTGCCGCGTTATTGAACATGGCCAGGGTAAGCAGGAATCCTACCATGGGGGCCACATCAATGGAACCATCGGTAAACAGTTTTGCAAAGAGACGGCAGATTTCGGAATAGCTGCCCTTCATCTTTCCCGTTGTAACCAGTGCGTAGATGCCGGAAAGACAGAATCCTAAAATAATGGGAACCTTGAAGAGCACCACACCCAGGACAGGAAGAATAACGGAAATCCAGGAAATGGCCGGAGCATTGTCGCCTGCTGAGGAAGCAGTTGCCGCCCAGGCATGGGCTGCCTTTTTGTTCATGGAAAGGTTAGCCACCACCAGCACTACCACAATGGCAACCACCATGCAGGTAACGCCAATCTTAAAATAATCATTGTAAGTGTAATCCGCCGCTGCCGCATTAAAGCCCGCATATATGGTCTGATACTGCTGGAAATTGACGATATTTCCAAAGATGCCTGCCATAATGGAGCCCATAAAGCTGAACATGGCCACAGGAGCAGGGATGCCCAGTGAAAGCAGGATGGGCAGTACAATGACCGCGATGGAAATAACAGGTCCGATACCGGTCATGGACATAAAGATAATGGCTGTAACGATACACAGAAGCGCCATGGTGATTCTAGGCTTATCGCCTCCCAGCTCAACCACCTTGCGAATCAGGGTAGCCGCTATGCCGGTGTCCACCAGTACCCTTCCGAAGAACGCGCCAAAGAATACATTAACCAGAATGGACTTTGCATATCCGGCAGGACCTTCCGCATATACATACTCCAGCACCTGGATGAATGTTTTGCCTTCCATGGCCGATGTGGGTGAAAATACATTACCGATGACTGCCAGGGCAGTCCAGAACGTTGCCATGACCGCAAATCCCACCATCAGGTTGAACCCCTTCACACAGTACCAGACCATGCCTAAGAAGGACAGAATCATGATAATACCGATAATTACATTGATGTTCATACGAACCCTCCTTTGATGAAAATAGTTGAATGCTCTCCCTCAGAGACTCCCTTATGCCTCTGCTTTTTCTGTACCGGAGCGCGGGGATAACTGCAATGAAGCTTCGGACACTCCCCTGACTGCATAACGTCCGTGCCACCCAGCCCTCCGGTTACATCCGCACCTCAAATTCATTATCTCTCCCTTGTTTTTGATACTAATATATTAGTACTGATATATTAGTTTGTATAGAGTCATTTTCCACTGTTTTTTATTTTATTTTTATACATATTGTACAAAATATTGCATTTTTACACAGTGTTTTTACACCGTTTTAGCGACTTTTTAACATTGTTACATCTCGTCTTTTACCATCTAATATATCAGTTTGTCCAAAACAATCCAAGAATGCGGTAAGAGTTCATACTCTAACAAAAAAAATCGGCATGCCGTGATTAACAGCATACCGAAAATTATAATAGCCCTCATGGTCCTGAAACGTCCTGAGATACATTTTATCCCGCCGGGAATGGACATCTCCCGGCATTTACAATACATTCTCTCTCCTCCCCTTTTCCAGGGCCCTCAATGTACTGTCATGGAGCACTTCCTTCTTATACGGGTCCTGGGACAGATAGTAGGAATAGAGGATGTCCGTCAGCAGAAGAATGGGGAACTGGGGTGAAATCACATTTCCATGGTTCAGATGGAGCAGCGACGGAAGAAGCATCACCTCGTCGCAGAAGGCATCGAAGTCAGGCCTGTTCCTGGCAGTGAGCATCACGGTCCTGGCCCCCCGCTTGTGGGCCTCCTCCAGAAGGTATAATACCTCCTCCTTCTCGCCGCTGATGCTGACGCCGAAGACAAGGCAGTTCTCGTCCTGGAACACGCCGCGCATACGTATCATGTCGCTGTGTTCCATGGACGTGATGTCCAGGCCGATACGCATAAAACGCAGCTCCATCTCCCTGGCAGCCAGGCCTGAGCTTCCTGTTCCGCAGACAAACACGCGGCCCGCCTTGGCCATATACCGGCACACCCTCTCTATCTGCTTTTCATTTACCAGGTTATAGGTCTTATTGAGAAGCTCCTGGTAAGCATTGAGCACAGTCCTGGTGTTGCCTGTCATGGAATCCTGCCTGACCACAAAGTTTTCCTCGTACTGGTAGATGAATTCCCTGTAGCCTCTGAATCCGCACTTCTTGGCAAACCGTGACAGGGACGCCTCCGACACAAACAGACGGCCGGCCACTGACTTGGCCGAGAAATCCATCTGCTCCCTGTTATAGATAAAAAAATCCGCAATACTGCGCTCCACCGTTGTAAAATTCACATAATTGGATTCTATAACCGGTATCACTGATTTCAGATATTCCATAATACCTCCTCCTGGCTCAGCCGAAAGCCTGTCTGAAATAAATGCAGGTCAGCTCCGGTTCTTTCCCTGTCTCTCCAGGAAATGATAGTAGGCCCCCCGCATCCCTGCGTCGTTCTGGTGCTTTGCAAAGGCCAGCTCCGTCTTCTCATATATGCTGGCAACCAGATACCGTGCAAGGGCCTTTTCCAGTCTGGGCCGCAGATATTCCTCCTGGGCCATGATTCCTCCTCCCAGCACCACAATCTGGGGGTTCAGCACATAGCATATATTGGAAATGCCTTTGCCCAGACAATCGCACATCTGGTCAATGGCTTCCCTGCATATGGGATCCCCTTCCCCGGCCAGCTGGAAGATGCGGTAGCCGTTCCACTGTGACTCAGGCTCTCCCTTGGCGGCAGCCACCCGCTTTACCAGTATGCTGGCAGCTCCCAGTGTCTGGAAATCGCTTCCGTCCATGTGCATGTAGCCCACCTCGCAGGCGCTGTTGCTCCACCCGTGGTATACCCTGCCGCCGAGGATAATGCAGCCGCCGATTCCGGTTCCAACCGTTAGACACAGGGCTGACCGGGCCCCTGCCGCTGCCCCGGACACAGCCTCGGCCAGACCTGCGCAGTTCACATCATTTTCCACCTCGCAGGGAATACCGAATTCCGCCTCCATACCGGCCTTGATTTTCGTTCCCGCATATCCGGGAATCAGGGGAGCTGCATAGAATATCTCTCCCTTCTCCACATCCACCATACCGGCAGTGGACACACAGATTCCCTCTGCCTTCCAATACTTCAGGTAATCCGCCGCAATCCCCAGGACCTTCTCCAAAAGGGCCGGTCCGCCCTTCCATGCCTCGGTTGGCGTCTTATCCTTTGCAAGAAATGTTTCATTTTCATCCAGCACTCCGTGCTTGATTTCCGTTCCTCCGATATCAATGCAAATATACTGTTTCATTCCGGCACCGCTCCTTTTAACCTTCTTTTTGTCCTGTCACTATCCTGCCGCAAAAGGCAAACCTGCCCCGGGGCACAGTTGGATGGTCCGCTGCGCTCAGGGTCTTTGGTTTGCCTCTGTCTCCGGTTCTATATGTTTTTAATTGTCAATCCGCACCTTAAATATGGCCTTCTTGATTTTTTCAGATTCATTTACAGCCACGGCTGTGCGGTGCCCGTCCTCCGGGTAGCAAATCAGGAAATCCCCTGCCCGCAGCACCACATGGCTGTTGGGCTCACCGTCCATGGGAAGAAAGTCATCCTTCTCCACAAATCTTTTCTGCTCCATGTTCTCTATAAAGTTTAAATCAATCTGCTCCTGCCCGTCAAGCATTAAATGTACATCCAGGTAATTCCTGTGGGCTTCCCAGAAGCGGTTCTCCGGCCGGGTGGTCTCATACTCTACCACATTGACAAACAGCCTTTCTCCGTCGATGGCATGGCTTCCCTTTTCGTAAGACGCCAAATCATGCTCCTTTGCATAGGCAAAGCATTCCTTTAAATTTTCAGGAAGAAAGGCATAGGTCTTTTCCTGGGTGATGTTTCCAAATATCATGATTACCTCCTGTTAATGAATCATTAATTGTGGTAAATCGTAGCGTCCTTTACAGGCTTGGATGTATCCCCGTCCATCTTTCTTGTAATCATGCTCACCGGAATTCCCACTACCAGGGAGATGGCGATGGAGATGATGGAATAGGACCAGATGGATACGGAACCTGCAGGAGCCATGTACTTGATGCAGACCATGGTGACGGCTGCCACAAAGAATGCCACGTAAGCGCCCTTTGCATTGGCCACCTTTGTGAATGTGCCCAGGGCAAATGTACCGCCCAGCACACCCAGTACCAGTCCCATGAAACCGTTGAACCACTCATATGCTGACTTGATTTCGCCGTTTGCCAGTACCATGGACACCAGAATGGCCACAATGCCCACGCCCAGGGATACATACTGTGCGATTTTTGTCTGAAGGGCAAAGCTCATCTCCTTCTTGGAAAGACGCTCCTGGATATCCAGGGTCCAGCTGGTTGCCACGGAGTTAAGTCCTGTGGACAGAGTGGACTGGGATGCTGCATAGATGGCTGCCAAAAGCAGTCCTGTGATGCCTACCGGAAGCTCATATGCAATATAGGAAGCGAAAATCTGGTCCTGCTGTGCTGCAGGCGGAAGCGCGTTCTGGCTGTAGAACACATACAGGCCTGTGCCGATGAGGTAAAATACGGTTGCGATGAAGATGGACAGTGCGCCGTTGGTCAGCATCATCTTATTCAGTTTCTTCATATCAGTAGTGGTGGTGAAACGCTGTACAATATCCTGGCTGGATACATAGGAGGAACAGGTATTAAGACCTGCGCCCACTATCAGCAGGAATACGCTGTCCTTCAGTATATTGGGATTAAAAATAGGCTGGTCTGCCGCCAGGAATTTACCTTCGCCCATGGTCTGGAAAATGGCTCCGAACCCGCCGTTTATGCCGTTAGCCAGGTAGAACAGCGCAAAGGTAACGCCAACCAGAAGGACGCTGCCCTGGATGAAGTCGGTCCAGAGAACGGATTTAAGTCCGCCTGTGTAGGAATAAATAATGGCAATCACACCCATGGCAATAATCAGAATATTTACATTGATGCCGGTAAGCTTGGAAAGTACCATGGACGGAAGATACATGATGATGGACATACGGCCCACCTGGTATACGATGAACATGACAGCGCCCAGGACACGCAGGCCCTTGCTTCCAAAACGGATTTCAAGATAATGGTAGGCTGTGTCGATGTCCAGCTTGCTGTAGATTGGCAGGAAGAATTTAATGGTAATGGGTATGGCCACAAGCATTCCTAACTGTGCGAACCACATAATCCATGTTCCTGCATAGGAATTTCCTGCCAGGGACAGGAAGGAAATGGGACTTAATAATGTTGCGAATATGGAAACGGAGGTAACCCACCACGGAATGGTGCCGTCTCCCTTAAAGAACTCTTTTCCCTTCATCTCCTTTTTGGAGAAGAAGAGTCCGGCAAATAATACAGCCGCAAGATAAACAACCAGGATAATCAAATCAATTGTAGTAAAACCCTGCATAAATCAATCTCCCTTCTTTGCTATACGGAAAACCCGGGAAACATCCTCCCTTTCCCAAACGCCCTCCGGTCCCGCGCCGGCCCTTTCTCCCTCCAGAAAGGACCGGGGACCATTTACATTACCGGCAGTACTGCACAGGTAACTGTGAACAGAGCGCCTGACATCCGTCAGGAACACACCTAGTCTTAGCAGTATGCTGCAACTGCTTCCTTCACCATGCGGGCTGCCTCCTTGGCAATGGCAAGGTCAGACTCAATGAGCTGCGGAAGCGGCTCCCTGACTCCGCCCAGGTCCAGGGACTCATTGATGCGCAGCATCTCTTTAATCATACCGTACATGTTGCCGTGTCCGGAACACATCTTATAGATGATGTCGTTGGCAGCGTACTGCACCTTCATGGCCTCTTCCATCTTTCCTGCCTTCACCAGTTCATCCATCTTCAGGAACAGCTCAGGCATTACGCCGTAGGTTCCGCCGATACCGGCCTCTGCTCCGATGACACGGCCGCTGATAAACTGCTCGTCCGGACCGTTGAAAATAATGTAGTCATCCCCGCCTGCCAGCTTGAACATCTGGATATCCTGCACAGGCATGGAAGAATTCTTGACGCCGATGACCCTTGGGTTCTTCCTCATCTCGGCAAACAGGCTCTGTGTCAGGGCCACGCCTGCCAGCTGGGGTATATTGTAGATAATGAAATCCGTGTTGGGAGCTGCCTGGCTCATGGCGTTCCAGTAGGCGGCAATTGCATACTCCGGCAGATGGAAGTAGATGGGCGGGATGGATGCGATGGCGTCAACGCCAAGGCTCTCCGCATGTTTAGCCAGCTCTACGCTGTCCTTGGTATTATTGCAGCCCACATGTGCGATGACGGTCAGCCTGCCCTTGGCAGCTGCCATTACATTTTCAAGTGTAATCTTGCGGTCCTCCAGGCTCTGGTAGATGCACTCTCCTGAAGATCCATTTACATAAACACCCTTAACGCCTTTTCTGATATGGTACTCAGTCAGAGCCCTTACCCTCTCCGGGCTCACATTTCCCTCTGCGTCGTAGCATGCGTAAAATGCAGGAATAACACCTTTGTACTTTTCTAAGTTTGCCATAATCTTACTTCTCCTTTCAATGACCCCTTGGGTCCCCTTTATATGAAATGGTTAACATGTTTGTACTAATCCAGCGCCTGTGCAAAGGACTTTGTAATCAGCTGCGGCCTGGTGATGATGGAACCTACCACCACGCTGAAGGCCCCCAGCTCAATGACCCTCTTTGCCTTTTCCGGCGTATTGATGTTCCCCTCCGCAATGACGCGGTGTTTTACCTTTGCCACAATCTCACGGATAATTTCAAAATCATTGGATTCTATTTTCAGGTTTCTGCTCTGGTCCGTATATCCCACCAGTGTGGTTCCGATAAAATCAAATCCCAGCTGGTCGGCATGAAGGGCTTCCTCCACCGTGGAACAGTCCGCCATCAGCAGCTGGTCCGGATAGGTTTTCCGGATTTCACTGTAAAATTCATCCAGGGACCTGCCGCCCGGCCGCAGGTCCGCCGTGGCGTCCAGGGCAATGATTTCCGGTTTGACTTCCATCAGCTCGTTGATTTCCTTCATGGTAGGCGTGATATATACCTTGCTGTCCTCATAGTCACGTTTCACGATGCCGATGACAGGCAGGTCAACCTGGGTCCGGATTTCAGCGATGTCCTCCTTGGTGTTGGCACGGATGCCGAATGCTCCGCCCTCCTTTGCTGCCAGGGCCATCCGGCCCATGATAAAGGACGAATGAAGCGGCTCATGGGGCAGGGCCTGGCAGGATACAATCAGCTTCCCCTTCAGGCTCTCTACTTTTTCGTTCATATGCGTTCCTCCTTGTTATGAGCACTTAGCTTATTATCAGTACTGAGCGGCTCTGTTAGTTCCGGCCGCTTATCTCTTGTAGCCTTAGTATAGCAGGTTTGATTTTATTTTCAATAGACTTGGATTGTTCAGAAAGTTCTTTCATTATTTTTAAATCAGGGTGCCATATTATACAAGTTTTCAGCAGTTGATTTGGATATTATGCACAATAAAACGTTCCTTGTTTCTTCATAAATACAAAAAGGAAGCCTACAAGGCTTCCTGACATCGTTCCCGGTACTGGGCCGGCGTTTCCTGGGTATGTTTCTTGAAAAACTTGGAAAAATAGTTTGGGTCCTCGATGCCCACGCTGCGGGCCACCTCATAAATTCTCAAATCCGTTCCCTCCAGAAGCTTTTTGGCTGCCTCGATGCGGATGGATACCAGATAGTCCATGAAGTTGATTCCCATAACAGACTTGAAGGTCCTGCTGAGATACGAGTTGTTGATATAGTTGATCTTTGATATCTTAGCCAGCGACAGAGTGGAATCATCCATATGCTCGTTCATGTACTGGACAATCCGGTGGACCAGCATGGTGTTCTTCTTATTCATGTATTCTTCTATCTGGCAGACCGTAAAGTCCGTAAACTGCCTTATATACGTTTCAATCTCCCCTGCCCCGGTCAGTCGGAGTATCTTCTCATAGGGAAGGTGGTCCGTACTGTATATCTCTATATAAGGGATTCCATTGTCGCTAAGAGTGGACAGGGTCACGTTGACAATGGAATAGGATATGACAAGATAATCCGAAAGGCTGCTCTGCGGCAGGCCCTTAAGTGTCCCGTAGGCCGTGCCCACCAGCTGCCTCACCTTGTCCCCGGAAGGTATCCCCAGGTACAGGGGCAGCTCCTCTGTCAGGGTCTGGATCAGCTCCTGGAGGCCTCCCATATCGGATTCCCTGCCCGATGAAAGAAATGCCTGGTTGTGGCTGTAGCTGGCAATCATGGCATTCTTATATGCCTGCTTGTAGCTGTAGCGGATCTCCTCCAGGGAATCCACCGGATTTCCGCAGCCCGCATAGATTCCCATGGACAGCTTTTCTTTAATCAGTACGGTAAAATGGGCGCCGTAGGACATGAGGCTGATTTTCTTATTCTGGCTCAGGAGAATCAGGTTCTGGTGT